>Ga0316207_10000043_pt1 | contig 279773 bp, 252 predicted proteins | sample 6weekpyrite_MG_FD_204943 | JGI IMG/M metagenome (GOLD analysis project Ga0316207, IMG submission 204943) | Microbial mat bacterial communities from mineral coupon in-situ incubated in ocean water Damariscotta River, Maine, United States -... | ecosystem: Environmental > Aquatic > Marine >... | reverse complement strand
TGATCAAGAAGCTTGCGGAACATTTCAACACCGGTAACGGTGGTTTTCGCTGTGTCCTTGATGCCAACGATCTCAATCTCTTCGCCAACCTTAACAACACCGCGCTCAATACGGCCAGTTGCAACAGTACCGCGACCAGAAATCGAGAATACATCCTCAACAGGCATCAGGAACGCACCGTCAACAGCGCGCTCTGGCTGTGGGATATACTCATCAACAGCAGCCATCAGCTCAAGGATCTTTTCCTTGCCGATGGTGTCGTCGCGGCCTTCAAGGGCTGCAAGAGCAGAACCAGCAATGACAGGAATGTCATCACCCGGGAAGTCATACTCAGAGAGAAGCTCGCGGATTTCCATCTCAACAAGTTCCAAAAGCTCTTCGTCGTCTACCTGGTCAACCTTGTTCATGAAAACAACAAGCGCTGGTACACCAACCTGACGGGCAAGAAGGATGTGCTCGCGGGTCTGAGGCATTGGGCCGTCAGCTGCGTTCACAACCAGGATACCACCATCCATCTGGGCTGCACCGGTGATCATGTTCTTCACATAATCAGCGTGACCAGGACAGTCAACGTGCGCATAGTGCCGGTTCTCTGTCTCATACTCAACGTGTGCAGTTGAAATCGTGATGCCGCGCTCACGCTCCTCCGGAGCTTTGTCGATGTTCGCGAAATCAACAGCCTCACCGCCGCCAGCTTCCGCCAATACCTTTGTGATCGCTGCTGTAAGTGTCGTCTTACCATGGTCAACGTGACCAACAGTACCAACGTTACAGTGCGGCTTATTGCGTACAAACTTTTCTTTAGCCATGCCGTCATTCCTTGCAAGCAATGGCGCCCGGCTGTTTTGCTGCCTTTAAGGCAACCAACCAAAGCGTCTATTCCAACCCCACAACAACCCCGGTGGATTGTTGCATTCAAATAAAACTCGCCCCGAAGGGCTTTTAGGCCAAATGGCCTACTTTGGAGCGGGTGAAGGGAATCGAACCCTCGTCGTAAGCTTGGAAGGCTTCTGCTCTACCATTGAGCTACACCCGCACTATCGTCCGCGGTAGAGCCCTTCGGGGCTCTTACGAACGCAAACAAACTTGCCTCACAATACAGCGCGAGGAAGATAGTGGTGGAGGGGACAGGATTCGAACCTGTGTACGCATACGCGGCCAGATTTACAGTCTGGTGCCTTTAACCACTCGGCCACCCCTCCGTATTCTCCCATACGCCAACCAAAGCCAGCGCCGGGTGAGGCCGCAATATGCCCATAAAACACCCTATGTCAACACCAACTTGGCTCGTAAAAGACTATTTAAAGCATTTTTTTTTGTGGCTGTTTATGCCGGATAGGATTAAAGCCCATAAAGGCAGCGCAACCCCACAGGAATTTAGAATGGCCAGAACACGTAAACCAAAGCAAAACCACCACTCTTTAGAAGGACGCAGCGGCGCTCGGCAGGGCGATGACAAACGTGGTCGCCCTCAGCGCGGCCAAAAAGGCACGGGCGGACGCCCGACTGAAAATGATGCTGGTTCAATACGCGGGACCGCCAGAACGCCGCGTTCGGAAATGAGGACTGGGATCAAGCCAAGCTACGCCGGGGCCTATTTCCTGTTTGGCCGCAACTCCGTTGAAGCCGCGCTAAAAAACAAGACCCGGGAATGCCTGCGCTTGATCGGGACGGCCAAATCGCTCTCTGACCAAAAACTCAGAGACATCAGGCCCAGCCTCAAAACACTGGAAGTTGAAAATCTGGACGATATTACGGCAGCGGTGCCGGAAGGCGCACCACATCAGGGCATCCTTCTGGAAGTAAGATTTTTGCCGGGCATTCACATTGCCGACCTTACGCCTCGTGACGGTGAAAAAAATATCATCCTGATGCTTGATCAGGTTACTGACCCACAAAATGTTGGCGCTTGCATTCGTTCGGCTGCTGCTTTTGGCGCGCGCGCTGTCATTACGCAAGACCGTAACAGCCCCAAAGAGAGCGGCACTCTCGCCCGCGCCTCGGCTGGCGGCCTTGAGGCCCTGCCCTGGCTGCAAGTGCCAAACCTTTCGCAGGCACTTGGGCAATTGAGAGACATGGGCTATTGGCACGTTGGTCTGGACGGCTCGACCCAAATGTCAATCGGTGACGTGTCGCTCGGCGACAATATTGTCATTGTGATGGGCTCGGAAGGATCAGGGCTCAGGCCACTGGTGAAAAAAACCTGCGACGTTATCGCAGCCATTCCCACCACTGGTGCCGTAGAAAGCCTGAATGTTTCAAACGCGGCGGCTATCGCTCTATATGAACTTTCTTAACCCCGCCTTAGTAGCGGATTGGCAATAAGGGCAGCTTGCGTTTTTTACGGGCCAGCGCCCAATTGCCTTTGGCCCATACTTTTTTGTAGTTTGGGTGCTGCATCGCCAAAAGCGACCACACCCGCTCCACCGCCGGGGTCGTGCGCTCGTCCTCTGGCCAGTCGGCAGCCCAGGGCATATGCTCCGGGGTCCATTTCATATCGTCAAACAGGATCAAGCCGCCCTCTACTAGCAATTTGTCAATAAGGAAAAAGGCGAAGCCCGTGTCGGCCCAGGTATGGCCTCCGTCCAGATAACAAAAATCAAAACGGCGGCCTTCTTCGATGAAAGCCTTGAGACGCCATAAATAACTTCGTGGCTCATAATATGGCTCAATAAACTCTGAAAGACCAAGCTCAGCCGCGAGCCCATCCAGATTGGGTGTTCGCTCTTTCGCATCTAGTTTGTCGATCGTTGTTAGCGTACGACTGCCGCCCATGTTTTGCAGCATCGCCGCCATATAAACTGAAGAAACACCGTGGAAAAACCCGAGTTCCACCAGGGCTTTACTGTTATATTTTGTGATAATTTCTTCGATGCGCCTAGCCTGCTTGAGCCGCATATATGGAATGCCCTCAACACGCTGCGCTACATCTTCAAGTTTCATAGAATACTGCCCCCAAATAACATAGAAAAACCGGGCTATAGCAGCCCGGCTGTATTTATTCTACGGTTATTTCGTCCATAAGGCCGGTTGGATCATAAACTTCAGCGCGCTGGGTGCAGAGCGAATAATAAGACAGGTCGTTGGCTTCTTTCAGCATCTTTTTAACTGCCGGTGTTGCACAGTTTACCCTCAGCCGCCGGTGTGCGGCTGTGTCTGCCAACTCAACGGCATCTGAAAGAGGCTGCCCAGCACTAACCTTCAAGCTGTGGCTTAGCATTTCAGAGAAAAGCGGCATTGTATAGTCAGCGTTGAAGTTTGCGAATTGGTCGCCTTTCGCGCTCATAACAATTGCCGTGCGCGCCGCACTTGCCGACTGTGCGTGAGGGTCGTTTTTAAAATCATTAAACGATGCACCGGAATGGCAGCTGTCTACAATCAGCACGATGTTTTTCACTTTCACGCTGTCCATCATGTCGCGGAAGGTGCGCACCAGCATAAAGATTTTCTCGTCTGTTGCGACAGACAAGTCAGGCTCTTTTTCTGACCAAAAAGCAATGCCCTGATCGGTGACTGGATAGCCTTTATAGTGGCCTTGCAAATGTCCGCCATGCGCCAGCAAATATATATAGAGCGTATCATCCGCGCCGGTATTTTCATTGAGCCATGCAAACTTTGCCGTAACATCGGCGTATGTAGCACCGTCGTTCAACAGGCTATAGCTCTTGTCTTTGGCAACACCCATATCATTTTGAAAACTCGCCTCAATAGCACCTACTGTGGTTTTGCAAGCACCGCCCATCAGCGCAGTTTGTTTGGCGTCCTCACCTTTTTTCCAGGGCGGGCACACGGCTATGGTTAAAAGGTGATTATCGCCCGCGCTTTCTGCCGCTTCCGCGCGCGCAAACGGTGCAATTAAAACAGCCAGCAATAGCGTGACTAAAATTCTCATGGGTTCCCTCCCTGATGGAAAACAGGTTTGCAGACAAAGCGTCCGTGCGCCCGGCCTGCAAAACCATTTCAAATATCAACTCTAAACTATTTGGCGACAGTGCCGCCTGCGGCTTCGCAGTCATCCACTGATTTCGCCAGCAATCCTGTTTCCTTAATCATGCAGTGCACAGGGCCTTTGGGCTTTTGCAGCGCTGGCATTTTCAAATAGCCGATGATCTTTGACGGGTCTTTGGCACCGTGAACCGGCAATCCCTTGCCACCACCCGGCATATCCAGAAGATAGGGGTCAAAAAGGCTCCAGGGGGTTGGGACCGGGCCATAAAATCCCCACGGCATTAGTCCATATCTGCCAATGTCCATCGTCGGCGCGTTGCCCGCGTTCATCTTGTCATGCATCTTGTGCTTTTTTTCGTCGCCTTCATGACCGTCAGCCATAGCAGCGGTACTTAGCGCTAATACGCCTGCGATAAGGATTGTTGTCTTTAAAAGTGTCATGATAGTTCCCTCCAACTTGTCATTCTATTTCGTCTATTATTTAGCAACTGTGCCGCCAGCGGCTTCGCAGTCATCTACTGTTTTTGCGAGAAGGCCGGTTTCCTTGACCATACAGTGCACCGGGCCTTTGGGCTTAGCGGGTGCAGGCATTTTCAAATAGCCGATGATCTTTGACGGGTCTTTGGCACCGTGGACAGGAAGCCCCTTACCGCCGCCCGGTATATCCAGAAGGTACGGGTCAAAAAGGCTCCAAAGTGTAGGTACCCCAATCGCTGTTGGCAGGCCCCAGGGCATTATGCCATTTTTCGCTGTAAGGCCCCAAGTGTAACCATCATCGCAATTGTGGGCCTCCGTCCAAGTTGGTTCACATTTTGAGTCTGCGCTACTTTCTTGAGCAGCAACGAAAACCGCTGGACCGAACACTAGTGCACCCGCAGCTATGATTGTTTTTGTAAACAGTTTCATGATAGTTCCCTCCGATTTATTTGTTATTTGGCGACCGTGCCGCCAGCGGCTTCGCAGTCGTCAACCGATTTTGCAAGCAATCCTGTTTCCTTGATCATGCAGTGCACCGGGCCAGTTGGTTTTGGCGCTTTGCGCATTTTTATATAGCCAATGATTTTCGATGGGTCTTTGGCGTCATAAACAGGAGCGCCCATTTCATCGGAGCCTTCAATCCCGATCGGAGCAAACGGCAGCGGCGGAATGAACCCAAAGCCAACGGGCGGCGGAGCTATCATGCCCCAGCCCGGTGTAACCCAGCCCATCGTCGGCGCATTGCCTGCGTTCATCCTGTCTTTCTTGCTGGCACCTGCGTGATGATCGGCGCTGGCGGCAGCGCTGGTCATCAATGCCGCACATGTCAGCGCTATCTTTGAAAAATTCTTCATGGTAGGTTCCCTCCCTAATATCCCAAACTAAAGCTTACGCAGAAAAATACTCTAAAATCAAAGGCACATTGAGCCAGCAACAATGAACGGACCCTGAATTTTGGAATGAACAAGCGTTCATGTTGCAACCAGAAATTAATGAGCAGAAATGCGATGAAGCCAGAAGACATCATAAAAATACTTAATCTGGAACCCCATGTGGAAGGCGGCCATTACCGCCGCACCTACCGGCACAATGAAGGCCCTGAGGGGCGTGGTTACGGCTCGGCGATATATTATTTGGTGAAAGGGCCAGAACCTGAGCGCTGGCACAGCACCGACGCCGACGAAATTTGGCACTGGTATGCGGGCAGCCCCTTAAGGCTGGAAGTTTCAGAAACGCAGAACGGTACACGTTCCGAGCAGATGTTGGGCAACAGGCTTACACGTGGCGAGCGCCCCCAAATATTGGTGCCGGGCACCTACTGGCAGGGTGCAACCAGCCTAGGCGACTGGACGCTTGTGGGCTGCACCCTTAGCCCCGGCTTTAGTTTTGAAGGGCACACGCTCGATTAGCGCCTACCCCCATCACTTTAGGCTGCGGTGGTATTATCGGTAAAGCCCTCAAGCTTGGCTTCGCCCAGTACCGCAGGCGCGAGTTCGTCAGCGTCGCCGACCGTGTGAAACAGTTCCCATTTCACACCGGCGGGGTCTTCAGACCACGCTTTTTTGGATTTTGCGTAACAGCAGGTTACTTCGCCGTCGACCCGAACGGGCGCTTCAATGTTCCCGAGCCGCATGCCAATCCGCGCTAGTTCGTCGTCCTCTGCCGTCTCAACGCCCAAATGACCAACGCCGCGCGCACCGCCACAGCATGATTTTGATACGGCGAAGTTTACAGCCAGGTCTTCAGGGGCCCATTTGGCATAGTCGTCTTTTACCTTAACGGGTTCGGCACCAAACATTGCCGAATAGTATGGGATGGCCTCGTCGATGTCTGCGACGCTCACATGGACATGTAATCTTTTCATAATCTTGCTTCCTTTTTGTCTTTAGCAGATTTTCGCGTGCGCTCATCACCCGCGCAGCAATCTTCCAAAAGTGTTGTAAACAACCCCCGTACGGCACCGAAATTGACCCGGTAAATGATCTGCCGGGACCTTCGTTCTTTCGATACAAGCCCGGCATTTTCCATTGTCGCCAGATGTCGCGACAATGTTGTTCCGTTAACCGCCAGCGCTTCGGCGATCTCGCCTGCCGGCAGGCCTTTGTCGCCCATGCGCACCAGTAGCCGAAAAACTTCGAGCCGCGTTTCCTGTGCGAGTGCCGCAAGCTGGTCTATGGTTTCAGATATTTTCATATTTGCACATATATACAATTAAATACCGATTACAAGGTTGGCCATGAAAAAATCTACAAACGATATTGCGACTTCCTAAATTGGGCCGTTCCCCGCGAGCGACACACACCATAATGGTGCGTGTGCGCCAAGTGAGTTGAAACAGATTGCACACCCGCAAACTGAGCCAAGGGGCTTCCCCTATCGTTTTTTTTCGCCTAGGGTGCGCAACAACTTGGGTTTGGGATGCCCGGTTGTTTTGTTTTGCCCTACTAGGGATTGATATCCACTACGGTCGGGAAAACGCGTTTGAGGGGGACTTTATGTTTGATAGTGAAACTGAAAATGACACTGGCAATGCCGCAGCGGACAGCAAAGCCAATTTATCTCAGGCGTTTGAGACGTCTGTGATGGCAGCAATTGATGCCCTTGGCGGTACCGCTGATGAACTGGAGACCGCCGCCGGCGATATGAATGCGGCGACAAAAACCACAACGGAAGGAATTGCCACTGCATCTGAAAAAATTCAGGCCGCAGGCGGCAATGTCAACGCAGTGGCAGGAGCCACCGAGGAAATGTCGGCCTCCGTTGGCAGCGTCAGCGAACAAATGGGCCGGGCAGCGGAAATCACCAGCCAGGCGTTAACCGAGGCGAGCGACGCCACAGAGATGATGGACACCCTCACCCAGTCAGGCAAAAAAATCAGTGATGTAATCAAGCTGATCAATGATATTGCCTCACAAACAAACCTGTTGGCGCTCAATGCAACAATCGAAGCGGCGCGTGCCGGGGAAGCCGGGCGCGGGTTTGCGGTCGTGGCAAGCGAAGTAAAAACGCTGGCCACACAAACTTCCAAAGCAACAGAGGAAATTTCCACTCAAATTTCTGCACTGCAAACGGCTACCGACGATGCAGTGAGCGCCTTTGAGCGCATCAGTGGTCGTATCAATGAAATTGACGCCATTGCCACTGAAGTATCGGGCACAGTGAGCCAACAAGCCGCCGCGACTGAGGAAATCAGCCATAGCGCGGCCCAGGCAGCAGAAGGAACTGGTGGCGTAATACAGGATTTTGCCCAAATGTCAGAGGCCACCGATAAAACGGCCGAGGCTTCACAGCTCGTCTCTAGTACGGTTGGCAACCTGCAAAAGCAGGGCCTTGCACTTCGTGACAGCGTGCAAGAATTTATGGCTCATATGAACGACAACAACACCGGCACATAAGCTGACCGCAAACTAAATCCAAAAGCCAGCGTTCACTCGCTGGTTTCTTCATCTGAGCTTATTAACTACATCCTGGAGGCCACTGTTGCCGGGCTGTTTCGCAGCATCACAATTCCCAGCCAGATGAACCAGACGATTTGGCCAAGGCCGAATACCATGCCCCCTATGTCGCCAAGACCTGGAACTATGGACACGATACCCGCCAAACCAATGATGCCGCCAAGGATATTTAGCACCACAGGGAATATATGGGATTTTAAAGCCGTCCAGCTTAAAAGCAGCAGCCATATGCCGCCGACAATTTCAGTGCCGCCACCGAGCCCGTTATGCACTGTGTCAATAGCGCGCCAAAGCGTAGCTGCTGCATCCGGGGTTTCACGGTAAAGGCCAATCACAGTTTCCATGCCCACATTCAGGACCATGCCCGCCGCCAGCACCACAGTAACCCATATCAAACCAAGCGCGGTTGTTATCTGCATTACTGAGGGCGCGGTGGCCTTGAGGCGATCATGAAGCGAAAGAACAAGGACAAGCAAAAACAGGCTTGCCGCCACATAAATCACCAGATTACCGATATGCTGAATAGTCTGGGTTTCAACCAGAAACGCCACATGCCTTAAGGGCCCTTCATGACCAGACGCCTCCAGAAAACTGAAATATAGCCAAAAGCCTATCAGGTATGAGGCTGCCATTAACAATGAGGCGATGCCGCCTGCTTTTTGGTAATTCACTGTCATCTCCTGTTTGCTTTTTTATCGTTAAATGCTGGTTATCGTTAAATGCTGGGGCTATTCGCCGCGCAGCCCCAGAAAACGCATCGTCATACCGAGGCTGTTGATGGCTCCGTGGGAAAGAATAAGCGGCAGGATGTTTTTTCGTCCGAACCACAAATATAAAATGGCAAACGCCAGGCCAAGCGCCCCGGTCGTCAGCGCGCCATTCATGCCCTGATAATAATAATGCCGGTAACCGAAAAAGACGGCTGAAAAGACGGCTGCAATCACATCTGCCTTGAAGCCGCCGCCCAGAAAGCTGCTGGCCCGGTTAACGATGAAGGCACGAAACAATAATTCCTCGAAAAAGGAACCGTGGGTCCAGACAAGAAGCATCATGCCAAGATAGGCCGCAAAGTTACCTTCCACGTGTTCGAACCTGCCGCTGGTGCCCACATCCTCAAACAGCATGTCGGCCAATTCACCGACCAGCCCCATGGTTAGAAAAAGCACAGCAATCGTCAGAACCGTAAAACCGGCTGTTTTCAGCCAGTTTTCGGGCCAGCGCAGCCCTAAATCGGCCCAACCAAGCCCCCGTCGGTACAAAAGCCATGTTGCCACAGCCATCGCACTGAATGTGGACGCAGGGCCTGCATAGAGAAAAGAATACGGCAGAACCGATTGTTTGACGATCACCAGCACCGCCAGAATAAGCGTTAAGTCTGTAAGGGCCTTGAAATCGAAAGTACGACCCGGCTCGTTTTGATCATCCGGCACTGGTGGACTTTCTGCCATTGTCTTTCTTCCCGTATTTTTTTGATTTTCTTTTGCTGGGGGACAAGGCCAACGCACATGCCTGACTTCTAAAAAGGGCACGAAAGCTCCTTAAAAATATGGGCTGCCTCTGAGGGGAGACAGCCCACGGTTTCTATCTAGATCTTGGGAGAGTAAGATAGAATTCTGCTATATTGCGCGTTTTCGCATTTCGATCGCGGCGTATGTAAAGCCTGCTGCGATAGCTATCCCAACCCAGAAATGAAGGCTGGTAAGCGAGTAGCTAAAGGCTTGCATAGGGACTTCGCCTGTCAGCATCGCAAGGATATCGCGAGGGCCATCAACGTGCCTGCCTGTGCCGCCAAACGCATGTTCGGCCCAGCCGCCGAGGTGTTTACCAATCCAGGTACCCACACGGGCGGTTTCAAAGAAGATGCCTTCAATTGCGATCAGGATAGCTGGCGCCAGGACCGCCCACAAGAAGGGCATACGGTCAGCAAAAGCAGACACCAGGGATACCCAAGCGAGCATTGGCAGGGCCCACAAGGCAAACGCGAGATACATGAACACCCAGCCAATCCAGGTTTTAATCATGAACCACAATGGCCACATGGCGAGAAATGGACCGCCCTGGAACAGCACAACAATGCTGAGAAGAAGCGCTATCAAAAGCTGGGCAGCAGCAACCACGGTCAGGAAAATCAGCGGTGCCACAATGATTGGCACAAAGAGTTTTGCCAAAACTTCCTGCCAGTCAGCAGTGGGCATAGATTTCCAGAACAGGATAGACCGGTCACGGCGTTCTTCATAAAGGGAGCCCAATAGGGAGAAGAAAATCACGAACGGCAAGGCCACCCACGGAAGGGCTGTCATGCCCCAATATCCCAAAGTGATAGCGGCAGGCATCTCGTGTGCTTCTTTTTCCTGCGCCAAGGCCATCGCGTCGCCAAGATTTTCTATGCCTTCCCTGTGCATTTCATCAAACTGGATGGCGTTGCCAAACCCGATGGATGACAGCAACAAAAGGACTATTGTCACTGCGGCGAGGATTACCGGCACACGGATATAGCCGTTTTTGCCGTCAAGAATTTCCCGCATTACAAGGGCTTTAAAGATATTCATTGCCCATCTCCCGTCATGGTCGCCACGAAGATATCAGCAAGCCCGAGGCGGCGCGTTTCGCCCAATTTGGCCAGTGTTTCGCGGTCAATATTTTTATATACGCACGTTTGTTTTCCGAAGCTTGCGCCGTGGCTGATAGGTTTCAGCGCTAGCGCCTCGTCCTCTTTGCCCTTTTCGACCATCACTTCGATAAATTGTTGGGTGAGATCATCCATTTCGGCTTCAAGAACGATATCGCCGTCTTTGATGAACATCACGTCGGTCAGGATATGCTCCACCTCTTCCACCTGGTGGGTGGTGATGATAACCGTGCGGTCTTCATCAAAATATTCCTCCAGCAAGCTTTGGTAAAAGCGCTTACGGAAGATGATGTCGAGCCCAAGTGTGGGTTCGTCAAGCACCAGAAGCTTTGCTTCAATTGCCATAACCACCGCAAGATGAACCTGCACTGTCATGCCTTTTGAAAGCGCCCTCACCTTTTTGTCGAGTGGCACATTGGTGCGTGACAGAAAATCCATCGCCTTGGCGCGGTCAAACTGGGGATGTACCCGTTCAACATAGTCAAGAACTTCAGATACTTTCATCCATTTTGGCAGGGTTGCGATGTCTGCAATGAAGCACACATCTTTCATCAACGCGTCGCGTTCTGTCGCTGGATCATATCCGAGAACCTTCAGCGAGCCTTCGTAAGACGTTAGGCCAAGGATGGCGTTCAGCATTGTAGTTTTACCCGCGCCGTTCGCGCCAATAACACCAACGATGCGTCCCATGGGCATGGTAAAGTCGACGCTTTTCAGCGCGTGAAAGTCACCAAATGCTTTTGAAAGCCCTTTTGCCTCGATAACTTTTGCCTCATTTGGGGAGTTTGTTTGTGTATCAGTCATATTCTGTCTCCCCTAGTTTGCGAGGCCGCTTTTCAGCAGCTCTTCGGCGTTAAGGTCCAGGCGGCGGATTGTCTCCATCACACGTGGCCATTCTTCATTTAAAAATCGGGCGCGCTCTGCTTCTACGAGCTTCGAGCGGGCTCCATCAATCACGAACATTCCCAGTCCGCGACGTTTCTCTACTAGACCGTCCATAACCAGCTCCTGATAGGCTTTTGATGCAGTAATTGGATTAATTTGCATATCCACAGCGACATTTCTTACTGAAGGAAGCGCTTCACCCTCGGCGAGCGCTCCTTCCAAAATGGCCGTTACTACCTTGTCCTTCAGTTGCCGATAAATTGGCTGATCATCTGTCCAATCCGGCGTCATGCTTCCTCCCTCCCTTACGCTGAAATAGCGAAAAGGGTGTATTTATTGGCGATGCGGCCAGCATAAAACTGGTCCGCAAACCTTGCCAGGCGTTGGCTGCGCCTTATTGACCTAGTTAGTTTTTGGTATGTGCGGGTAATCATTTTTGGTCTCCTCGCTATCCGCCCTTCATTTGGGCGCCCCTGTTTGTCAGGGTGTTATTATTGGCGTTGCTGTCGTTTTATTTTTTGTTTTGTTTCTTTTTAGTAAGGAGGGGAAGCCTTTTTCGACTTCCCCCAGTTCCTCGTGGTCTTCCTCGCTAGTACGGCCCATTTTGGGCTCTTTTATTGTCGTTTGTTGTCCCTTGCTGTCGGGACCCGGGCCGATATTTTTACCGTTTCCCGTACCAGCGCGATTTTTCCCTGTCGGGGCCTCGCATTACCATCCGGGTCTTATGACCTCTTTTGGCTTGCCCTTGGTAGCGCGCCCTCTTATCGGGGTTTAGCTCTGTTTGGGCGTTTTATCGTGCCGGTGTATTAGTTATGTAGTACACTATATTAAAATTGGCAAGAGGTAAATTGATATCGTGCCGTATTTTTTATTTAAATTATTGAATTTAAAAGATTTAATTTAGTCTAAAAAATCAATCACACACCAAATTAGGTGTACTAGTCTGAATGATACACCTCAAATTCAGAGGGTTTTATAGTCGATTCTATAACACCCTAGCTCTCGCGCCAGTCGCCCGCGTCGCTGGAGAGCGCCTTGAAAGCACTCACACTCGGCAGGAAGAAATAGTCGCCGCCACGGCAGCGCACAAATTGCTTCAGGTCATCGCAGACCATGGTTTTTCGCTCACCGGCGCCCGGCACTGTCATGCTACCACCGCCTGTTTGCAGACCAATGATCGGATCCCGGTCATTGCCCTGGTTAAAGTCATTGCCGTAATTGACCCATTGTTCCTGCACAAATTCAAACTGCCGGGAAATGCTGGCATTGAGCACAATGAACATAAGCCCCTGCCCCTCGTCGCCGTTCACGTCACGCTGGCTCTGCCCGCGTTCCACAAGTTTACCATAGGTGATTGCCCGCCTAAGAATACGGTGGCGGTCGACAAGCAGTGACCCAAAATCAGCACCAAAGCTATCTCGCGGATTGGCCCGTCGAATATGGGCACCCATAGGGCAAACGCGGCCCTCGGGGTCGCTCGCGTACCGGAAATCAAAGTCATCCTTCGATTTCATCAGCGGTGTACCGTCCCGGTGCCGACCGACCATGCGGGCACCGATATCGTCAGCGTCTCGGCCGAGCTTTTCCGACTGTTCCGTCAAATAGTCACGGAATAAATCAACATCCTGCTCTAGCTTCCGCAAGACCATGAAGGTGCCATTTTGCGATAATGCCCGCGGTTTGGGGGCTTCCGGCATTTCGCCGTCGGTGTTGGTGTGACCCAAAAGAAACTCACCAGCCGCCAGGGCTTGCCATTCGCCGTTTACATCGATTGCGCCGTCACCCGACAAATGCTTGTCAGCAATACCTTTTATGGCAGGGTTTCCCATGCCATCTCTAAAACCGAAATGCTCCAGCAACACTGGCTTTTTCGGCTGGCTGTTTTCGTCCTCAATATAAATGGGTTTGTCTGCGTCTGATGTAATGCGGCCTACATTCTGGGTGCCAACAATCGATATATGGTCCTGTCCGTCAATCCAGGTTGTGAAATCATCGTGCCACGCCTCTACGCCAGCTTCGCTTGTGGCGTAAACACCGACCCAGAGATAAACACCCTGCTCTTTCCAAATGGCTTCCCAAAGTTCGGGCGCATTTTCGCCCGCATCGCCATTGATGCTGGCGCGGGCGCGCATACCCTCGCGGAAGTCTTCGGGCATACTGGCCAGAATATCGCGGTTCAGTTCCAGCGCATCGAGCCCAGCGTATGTAAGCGCCGCGCTGACACAGGTTTCCGGTTTGGCCTTCAGGTCATGAAAAGATGTGAGCGGGCTGAGATGCTGCAACAATTGTCGGCCAGCCGCCGCGCTCTCATACCGGCAATAAAAAAACCGGCCTGTTGGCCAGCGCAGTCCAATGCCCTTAAACAGGGCCTGAATATCTTTGGTTTCTACAGAAGATGAAGTTGTCATTATAGAGTTCCGGGCTTCGGGATATCGGGATGGGTGAATTTGGCACGGTCGCGGCGCCACGCCTTCTGCAGCTCGGCGTCGCTAAGGCCCTGATGCGTGGTTGCCCAATCGGCAAGTGCTTGCTTGCGTGTAAGCGCACGCAGGTTTTCAGTGACACTGGACGGAAAGCCTGCATAGCCAAGAGGTTTATCAAACTGGCACCGGGCTATGTAGCGACGGAAAAACACCGCGCCCTCGTAGGATGGGTACCCAAGGCATCGGCCCCATGTGTTTTGCACGAAATCCTGATCCACCCGGTAAAGGCAATCGAGGAAATCATCAATTTGCCCATCGATGTCTGCGACAAAAAGCAGGTATTTGGTTTTCAGGCTTGCGCCCGTTACATCGCCCATCGGCGGTATCAGATTATCCAGAACCTGCAAGCGAACCATATGCACCATAGGACAGTGCTGAAAAGGGCTGTTGCCCTGCTCGTGGCGAAGCTGCGTTTCGCGGATACCGGCAACCCGACCTTCCGGGTCATTCTTTCGGTATTCAATGGGCGACACAGCCGTTAAGAAACTATGTTTTGTCATGGATTTAACCCCGCTGCCTGCGCGCCGTAGGACGGGTCTTGCTGGCCATCGAGCCCGGTCCGAGCCAGATAGGGTGACGCTTCATTCAAAAATGCGTGGAACTTTTGGCCAAATTCGGCGTCGTCCATGCCGTCCTTGCTTTCTTCGAGAAAGCTGTCCAGATGCGGCTCCAGCTTCAAGGCTGTGTCTATATCCCTCACCGAAGCGCCGGGGTAGGCATTATAATATAGGTCCACGGGATACTCGAAATAGTGGATATAATTTTTGAAAAGCCGCATGGGCCAAGGGCCAGGGAAACCGGCACTGGTATACCAGAGCATATTCAGCCCCTTACTCACCGCGTGGATGCGGCCAAAAGCGTCGATATACTGGTCCCATGACCCGTTGAAGTTTGTGCTGAACACATAAAGATCATAAGGCCAGTCTTCTTTGGGCTGGTCTTTACCGAGCCGGGGCAGCTTGTCCCCGCGAATGGTAATCCAGCGCGCGAAATGGATGAAAGCAAGCTGACCGACAATCCCGAGCGGCAAATGACCAAAAATGAACAAAATAGCACGCGTTACCAGACGCCAACCTCGGCGAACTGGTGTAATCACGGTCATGGGGTTGGCCTTTCCCACGAATTTGAGGGGTACAAGAGCCATGGCTAATCCACTATGTTTTATAGGTTAAATCAAAATTCCAAGGGAAGTTTCCATTGAAGCGAAGCTTGCCCTGCGCCTTTGGCTCACAAGCAAGGATCGCGGTGAAAATCTCCTGCATCATAACGTCGGCGATAGCGGCCCCCACGCAGTAATGAAACTGGTAGCCATATACCATATAAACGTCTTTTGGCCGGTTGGGGTCGAACGTGTTTGGGCTGGGGATCCGGCTGCTGTCTTTCATGGCTGACATCAGTGAAAAATAGATCATCTGATCTTTTTTGATCTTGTAGCTTTTCTTGGTCCCGACACCCAGCTCTTGTGGTTCAGGCGATGTCCGCCAGAGACCCGGCAATATATAACTGATGCGAAGCGCCTCGTGCACGCACTTCAAAACAGCTTCCCTGTCACCGGCTTCCGCTGCCGCGCAAGCCAGCCTATAACCGTCTTTATTATTCATAATCACATCAAGGGCATGGCCGTTCGCAAGCGTATTGGTCGGCAAATACCCCATGATCATACCCATCAGATATGACCGTAGATGCTGGTCATTGGTAATGTTTTGGGCGTGGCAACGGCCAATGATGGTATTGTCAGGCAAAGGGTTTTTGTGGGCGGCAGCGATCGCGTCGTCGATCACTTTCCAGACAACCGAAATGGCTTCCTGTGCACTTTTAACCGCCTTGGGAGCAAGAGACTGGCTACCAAACAAAAAGCCTGCCACATGCATAGCGCCGTCAAAAAAGGATTCCCTTTCTTCCTCTGGGATTGGCACACCGTAATAGCGGTCAATCACGGCCTCCGTTACAGGCACCATCAGATCCTGAATTGCGTCGATACGCCCTCCCGCGTTTGTCAGCTTTTCTTTGCTGACCTCACGCGCGATTCGTCGTACGAACTCCAGGTCTTCCGGGGCCCAAAGCTTTTTAACCTGGCCGAGAATTTCCCAATATTCGGGTGTATCCTTCATCGCCAGCAAAAAACTTGGTTTCCAGTCTAGTGTATCTACCTGGCGTTGGTACGGCACAGGAAAGTCATTATGACGCGAGCATACCTCCTGAACATAATCAAAGCTTGTGACAATCACCGTATTTGTAAACGGAAAACGAAACACTGGCGCTACACGGCTCAAAAAGCCGAAAACAGCCGGTATAATTTTCCGGATCAGAAGCGTCGTGAAAAACTGGACCACTGGCCCAGGATGAGTGTCCTTCAGGCGAAAAAGTTTCCTGACATCTTTTGTAGAATTCATTGAAAGTCCCCTGTTGTGCATAACAACCATTATGGCCATAGGGTTAATAGGCCGTTAAATGCGGCCCATTATACCCATATAGCAACGTCCCAATTGCTGCATCTGGGGTAGCAAAACTTATGCCATGTTCAACCGTTCGGTGATTGCTTGGGCGCCTGCACCGTATAGCTTTTCAAAGCCTTCCGGCGGCAAGCTCAAATCTGTGGCGTGGTACCCGTGATCGTCGATCCCAACGGTGCGCTGCATTTGCTCTGGGTCTTGCCTGAAGTCAATTTCCTGCGCCGACAAAACAGTGGCAAACAGGCTCTGAGCGTATGTCAAAAAGCTCCCTGTTCCCAGATCCTTTGACCGCTTGTTATTTTGCGACCGAACAAAATGAAAACCCAGTGTTCTGGGATTAACGGTGTTTTCAGTATCAAAAGCATTGATCGGATAATTATAGACGGTGCCACCGTCAACATAGATATGACTGTCAGGAATACCGTCCGGGAATTGCCAGGCTGAATACATCAACGGGATTGACATAGAGGCACGAATTGCCCCGGCAACTGAAGCCTTCGGTGTTGTTGCGGCTGAAAATTCCCGTGTATCCCGGATATTCAGGTCTGTCGCAAACACCCGCAGGTCACGAGCAGCCTCTGTAGCCAAGGCTTCAAAGGTCAGGGTCTCCGGCAAACCTTTTTCTATCAACTGAGAAGCGATCCAGTCGTACAGTACATCACCTTTGTAAAACCCGTAATGCGACGCCACGCGCAAGGGATTTGGTCTGTCTTCCAGTGACCTAAAGTCCAGCGATTTCAAAATTTCTGCAATTTCATCCGGGGTATAATCCAGGCTAAGCAGCAGTGCCATAAAGGCCCCGGCCGACGTGCCAGCCACCCCCCTAACACCAGACAGCAGCCCACGGCCTTCGAGCACTTTCAAGGCGCCCGCATAGGCAATACCGCGCACACCGCCGCCTTCAAAAACCAGGTTTTCGATCGTCTTTACTTTTGCTGGCATTTCGCTTCCTGTCCCGTTTTGCCCGCACGCTAGCATATCTGTTTCCTGAAAGGGAATTGTTCGCAGACAGCTTTTCCATAAGCACAGAATTTATGGGTTGATTTTTCTTGCCGGTTTATGCGCACCTATGGGCGGCACACAAGTTGGAGAACACCATGACCGTCATCACCGCATCTGTAGTCCAGGCAGGCACGCCGCTTTTTGACAAAAAACACACGTTCGAGAAGCTTGAAACGCTCACGCATCAGGCTGCAGGCGGCGGGGCTCAGCTGGTGGTTTTCCCGGAAGCCTACATTGGCGGCTACCCAAAGGGGTTGGATTTTGGTGTGAGGCTTGGCTCGCGCTCTGAAGAAGGCCGCGATATGTTCAAACGCTACTACGACGAAGCGATCACTGTGCCGGGCACGGACTGCGACGCCGTGGGCGCGATCGCCAAAGCGGCAAAGGTTTATCTGGTGGTCGGCATTGTGGAACAAGACGGCGGCACGCTCTATTGCACCATGCTCTATTTTGGCCCCGACGGCTCGTTCCTCGGCAAGCACCAAAAGCTAATGCCCACCGCCCTTGAGCGCGTGGTGTGGGGTTTTGGCGATGGCTCCACGCTTATCGCCCCCAAAACAGAGATCGGCACACTTGGCGGGGCGATCTGCTGGGAAAACTTTATGCCGCAAACCCGCCTTACCATGTACCAAAAAGGCGTTGAGTTTTACTGCGCGCCCACAGTGGATGACCGTGATGTGTGGCTGCCGCTGATGCAAACCACTGCTCTGGAAGGCCGGTGCTTTGTGCTTTCCGCCACCCAGCTTCTAACGCGCGGAGATGGCCCGGCTGACTATCACCCAATTCAAGGGGATGCGCCCGACACCGTGCTTATCCGGGGCGGAAGCTGCATTATCTCACCGTTTGGCGAAGTGCTCGCGGGACCGGTCTACGGTGAAGAAACCATTCTCACCGCTGAGCTCGACAAATCAGAAATCACCCGCGGCAAATATGATTTGGATGTGGTCGGTCATTATGCCCGGCCTGATGTCTTTACCCTGACGGTAGACGAGACACCGCAAAAAATAGTTAAGGCTTCAAAGAGCAGCTAACTCTATCCCCTTTACGTCCCCACATGCTCCCTGTACAGTTGTACAACACCAAGCCGGGCCTGCATGTGCAAAGGGGTATAGTGAATAGTTTCAGCGTAGATAAAGCTTCAAATAACAAGCGACAGCTTTTTATCGATGCAACCATCTGGTCGCTGGCTGAGCACGGCTATAAAGCCACGACTGTTCGACAAATCGCCTCTGTCGCAGGCGTAACGCCCGGTTTGCTCACGCACTATTTTACCGGAAAAGAGGAACTGATCGCTGAAAGCTACAAGTATCTCGCCAAAAAGTTTCTCGATGTTTTTGAAGCGCGAACACAGGGGAGTAGCGCTAAGCCTCTTGTTGCGATGCGCACCTTCATTTCGGCCACATTTGAGCCAGACAATCTGGAGCCCAAGCTTCTAAAAATATGGCTTTCTTTCTGGTCGCTCACGCTTTCTGAGCCGGAACTAGCCCATATTCACAGGGAAACCTACCAGCGTTATGTGGATGCGCTGGCAGACATGCTCACTGCCGCCTACGGTGAAGCAAGCGTCGTAGTCGCCTCGGACAAAATTAAAGCGCAAGCCATTGGGATCAACGCACTCCTGGACGGAATGTGGTTAGAGTGGTGCCTCAACCCTGAAACATTTTCGCCCGCCGAGGGGCTTGAAATTGTTTATGATTTTCTCGAAGCCACGACAAACCTCGAGGTGCGTGCCTAACGCCCTCTCCCTAACCCTCTCCCTGGGGGAGAGGGAAATCCGTATGGTATAACGCTACGACTTGAACTCTCCTCGTCTTTCAACGGCCTGACCAGCGAATCCAGAACTTCCACAGCAGCCGCAGGACTCGCCGATTAAATCGTCGAGTGACGAAAGTCCATTTTCAGCGAAGCGTTTGCCCCTAATGGTCCCGTAGAATTTCTTTTGCAGCATTATGGCCCGGTGCGCCTGTTACACCGCCGCCAGGGTGGGTGCCTGCCCCGCACATATACAAGCCCTTGATTGGCGCACGGTAGTTACCTTGCCCTAGCATGGGTCGCGCGCTGTACATTTGGTCTAGGCTGAGGTGCCCGTGCATGATGTCGCCGTTCGTCAGGCCAAATTTGCGTTCAAGGTCGAGCGGGCTAAGAACCTGCCTGCCGAGCACACTCTTTTTAAAGCCCGGAGCATATTTCTCCACGCAGTCGATGATTTGGTCAGCCGCCGCCTCGCGGTGCGTATCCCAGTCCACACCGGGGTCAAACTGCTGACAAAACAGGCTCGCCACATGCTGGCCTTCTGGCGCGAGCGTATCGTCAAGGGTTGAGGGGATCAGCATCTCCACAATCGGCGCTTTTGACCAGCCGTGTTCTTTTGCATCCTGGTAGGCTTTGTCCAGATAATTCATCGTCGGCGCGATCACGATACCGCCCGTCAGATGGTCAGCCGTGCCGCGCTCTTGCTTCTCGAGGCACGTGAACTTCGGCAATTCGCTCAGCGCCACATTCATGCGGAAGGTGCCGGACCCGTTTTTATAATGCTTCATACGGCGGGCGAAATCTGCGGGCATATCACCCTCGTCCACCATCTGGTTATAGAGCAAGCTTGGGTTCACATTGGCGGCCACAATACGTGCGCGCACTTGCTCGCCGCCTTCCAGCTCCACGCCCACGGCCTTGCCACCTTCAACCAGTACGCGCTTAACGGCAGCGTTTGTTTGAATTTCCACACCTTTTGCGGTGGCAGAGCGGGCCATGGCTTGCGTAATCGCGCCCATGCCGCCCACAGCGTGGCCCCAAACGCCTTTTTTGCCATTCACTTCGCCGAACGCATGGTGCATCAGCACGTAAGCAGAGCCGGGCGTCTGCGTATCAGCATAATTGCCAACAACACCGTCAAACGCAAAGGCGCCCTTCACATAGTCATTCTCGAAATACAGCGCCAAAAAGTCAGCGACGCTTTTGGTGAAAATATCCATGACGATGCGCTCGTCCTCAATGGAAAGCTTGCGCAGACGGTTGGCAAAACCCGCCGCTTTAATGAGGTCACGAATGCCGCCGCCAACATTTGGCGGGGTTTCAAGCAGAAAACTGCGGATCAGGTCTGCTACCATTGCTATGTCCCGGCCATACCGCTCAAGCGCGTCAGCATCAGCTTTTGAAAACAGCGCGATTTCGTCATAGAGCGCTTTGCTGCCCACGGTGAAGGCGAGAAAATTACCATCCTTGTTGGGCCACAGGTTATTCACGCGGCGCTCAAGAATTTTAAGGCCGTGTTTGTGTAGCTCCAAGTCGTCAATCACTTTAGGGTTAAGCAAGCTTACGGTGTAGGATGCCACCGAGTTTTTGAACCCCGGATGGAACTCCTCGGTAACAGCCGCGCCGCCAACAACGGCCCGGCGTTCCAGCACGCGCACTTTCAGCCCACCCGCTGCCAAATAATTCGCGCATACAAGGCCGTTATGGCCTCCGCCAATGATGATTGCATCCAGGCTCATTTTCACTTCCCCTCACACATAGGGTTTGACATCATGCCTCTTATTGTACAACTGTACAAACATGTCAACGAACAAGCAAAAGCAAGCTCATAAACCGCTTGAAGACCTGCTAAAGGATTATCGGCACGGATGGTCGTTGGAGCAGGGTTTTTACAAAAATCCTGAGGTCTACCGCGCCGAGCAGGAGCGTATTTTTCGCAAACACTGGATATTTGCTGGCCATACCTCGCAAATCCCGAATGTTGGTGACTATTTCCTGCTCGAGATCGACGCGGAAAGCATCATTGTGGTGCGCAGCAACTCGGGCGACGTGAAGGCGCATATGAATGTATGCCGCCACCGGGGCTCGCATATTTGCCTCGAGAAACACGGCACCGCCAAGGCACTGGTGTGCCCCTACCATGCCTGGACCTATGATCTGGACGGCAGGCTTACCGGCGCGCGGCAGATGGCTGCGGACTTTGACAAAAGCGAGCACGGCCTGCACAGCGCCCATGTGGCGCTCGTGGGCGGCTTGATATTCATCAGCATGGCGGATGAGCCCCTATCGCTCACGCCCATGTATGAAGGCCTCGGCGACGTGTTCAAGCTATTTGGTTTTGATAATATGAAGCTGGCGCACCATCAGAGCTACGCGATCGATGCCAACTGGAAGCTGGCGGTTGAGAATTATCAGGAATGTTACCACTGTGCGCCTTCGCACCCTGAATTTGCGCAAATCCACGCTATGGCAGGCTCGCCCGCGAAATTCGCCGCAAACAAAGAGCGCTACATAGCTAGCCTTGATGCTGACGCTGCCGAGACGAAAACAAAGCTGAAAGAGCTGAACGGCTATTTTGACCTGGCCGAACCGGGCATTGAAGGCTTTCAGTATGGCCGCAACCCGCTTTATGAAGGTGCGCTCACTGGCAGCGTTGATGCCCAACCTGTAGCGCCGCTGCTCGGCAAGCTATCAGGCTATGATGGCGGGGCGTCAGAATTTATGCTGGGGCCGCTTAGTTTTTTCCTGATTTACGACGACCATATGCTGGGCTACCGGTTTACACCCACCGGCCAAGACAAGTGTGTCGGTGACTTATACTGGTTTGTGCACGCAGACGCCGAGGAGGGCAAGGATTACGACAAAGCCGCCCTGACATGGCTGTGGGACGTGACCATCAAGGCCGATGAGGACATCATCGTCAATAACCAGAAGGGCGTAAACTCACATGTTTACGCGCCCGGCAGGCTCTCGGAAATGGAGTATTTCGAGCAGCATTTCCTCAATTGGTATTTGAAGGCGATGGGCCGTACATAAATTCAATTCCCGAGGAGCACACCATCTAAAAACTTTGCCATCAAGGTTTGCTATCGGCGGTCGGCTGGGGAACTGTTTTGGCGGGGACGAAGGCGGGTATCGATACAAGATCGTTACCCACCTTCCCCTCAGCCTGCGGCATAGCTCACGATTGGGGGTCAGATTGCTGCGCCGCGACTAACTCTACTCTCAGCCTGCTGAGAGATTTTAACAAATAAAAACTGGGTCTATTCGCCCTTAATCAGATTGCTTCCTTAACCACATCACTTGCCACGCAGACCCAATAATATAAATCAGCAGAAAGGCCAAGTGAAACCCTTGCAAAAATGGGTCTGTAAACACTTTAACAACTGGATCACCTACGGGCAAGCGCATCAACCCGTCTGTGATGGCCGGCACCATATGGAAAAGAAAGGTGCCCGAAAAGCTCACCGCCTGTATATAGGGCGATAGTTTACCAAAAATATTTGTCTTCGCTGCGATCATGCCTACAGCGAGCGCCAAAAGTGTCAATACGGCCAGGGCGTGCGCCGGACCAAAGGCACCGCGCTTATATATCATTAGCGCCGTTACCGCCGCTACCAAGGTGCAGCCGAGATAAATTTTAGCTGACGTTGCCTCAATACCAATCACTTTGTCGCGGTATAAAGTTTTAATCCCGCTTAAAATCGCGACTATTCCCACGACCGTATGAAACCAGCCAAAAAGTGTCATCTCTGGCATATTGCCTCCCCTGATATTCTATAATTTTTTCGATATTATTTTGCGCCCTCACCGCGCAAACTCCCTGACCGACTATAACACTTCAAATGTCATCCCGGCAAACTTTATCAACCGCTCTCTTAGCACGTCGCCCATAGCCGTTGCTGGAGTATAGAAACCCGCCACTGACCCGGTCTTGCTTTTATCTTTGGCCAAACAAACAGCTGCCTGTGACAGCATCTTGGCGGTAGAGCCATAGCCGGGGTCCCGGTCTCCGGTCACTTTAACCTCCAACACCTCCCCTTTTGAAGTTTCACCTTTGAAACGCAGATCAAAATAGCCTTTGAACTGTTGCTCGGGAGTGGGGCCCTCGCCCGGCTTTGGCAGGGCAAATTTCTCCAAAAGACTACGGGTAGGGCCGACAGACGCCAGCCCCATAAAGGCGCCCATGGCTAGAGATGCACCCGTTGCCTGCATGCGGCCCGCCATAAACATGGCCTCGCTATACTCGAAATGTTCACCGTAGCTTTTCTCTGATAGCGCATTTGATTGGTGCACCACACGGGTATTGATGCCGGCCATAATGAAAGGCGCGACCCACACGTTAAAATCCTTGTCAAAGGCAGCAAAAGTGACATTCGGCTGGCGCGCCGTAAAACCATGCTCCCGTCCGCACAGGGAATAAGGATCAGCCAGCTCGGCCCTGAGCTCAGGTTTATCCTTCGCTTCCTTAAGCACATTCAAAAGGCTTGCAACGGTGCCGCCCGACATGCCGCCTTTCATAGCTTTTACGCCCATTTTAACCCGTTCACACGGCGCACCAAATTTGGCGCGGGCCTGGCTTTGCAAAAAATGCACGCCAAGGTCTGAGGGAATGCTGTCAAAACCGCAGCTATGTATGATGCGGGCGCCCGACTTTTTGGCCACATCGCCATACCGCTCCCCCATCAGGCGTGACCACTGAACTTCACCCGTTAAGTCACAGTAATCAGTGCCTGTTTCAGCACATACTTTCACCAGCTTTTCGCCGTACAGCGCATAAGGCCCAACGGTCGAGATAATAACATCGGCACGCTCAACCATTTCCCTGAGGGAATGCTCACTATCAGCGTCAGCAACGATCAATTCCAGATGCTTGGCGCTTGGGCCCAGTTTTTTCTTCAATGCGTCGAGCTTGCCAATCGAGCGCCCTGCAGCGGCCCAAACTATATCTTCGTCAACACCGTATTCTGCAACCATATAGTCGCATAGTATCTCGCCAACAAAACTGGTTGCGCCAAACACAATAATGTCAAAATTTTTCTCAGCCATACTGTCCCCCTACAGACAATTACACCGGCAATTACACCGGTCTTCCCCCTTGGTCCCCACCACGCCTGTAACAATAGCTTATTTGCGCACAATTTCAACGCGGCTTCTGTCTTTGACCCTGTACAAAAGCGCAGGCCGGTGAGCGCCTTCAGACCATTTGCCGCCGGTTTCCTCCAATAAATCCAGCCCCAAAATCCACTTGCGGAAATTACGTTTATCCAGCGCCTTTCGCCCCGCCAGTTCGTAAACACGCATCAACTGCGAGAGCGTAAATTCTTCGCCCATCAGCTGAAGGCCAACCGTTGAATAGGCCATTTTGGCAGCCAAACGTTCGGCCGCATGGGCCAATATATCCGCGTGATCACAGGCAAGCGACGGCAAATTTGCCGCATCATGCCACTGTGCGTCTGCGGCATCGTCCCCAGCGGCGACCTGCTGGCCCTCCAACGAGATAAGCGCATAATAAGCAACGGTTAAAATTCGTTCGCGCGGGTCGCGGTCCACCGCCCCGTATGTATAGAGTTGTTCCAGATATACATTTTTCACACCGGTTTCTTCAAGTAACTCACGACGTGCGCAATCCTCGAGGCTTTCATCAATATCAAGGAAGCCACCAGGCAACGCCCATTCCCCTTTAAACGGTTCCGTACCGCGCTCAATCAGCAAAACTTTGAGCGCATCGTCAATCACGGTGAAGATAACAACGTCGGTGGTTACTGCAGGATGGGGATATTCGTATGTATAGGGCATTTTCCGTCACATTTTTGTTAGGGGCGGCACAACACTAACAGGCGACACCTGCCCTGCATAGCCTACCATTAAGTTGTCACAATGTTGGCTCAAATGTAGGAACCAAACCGCTTTGGGCCAATTGCCGCCTTAGCGCTCCGTCGCCTCTAGCCTGATGTCGAGCGTAATTTCGCGAGACACCCACTTGCCGTTTGGGTCTGAGCCAGCACCAAGGCCCACTGCGACACGGTCTAACACATGGCTTGCTGTCATCGTCCCCGTGTCACCCTTGATATCCAGCTTAAACTTCAGCGCGAGCGGCACGCTTTTTCCCTTAATGGTAAGGGTGCCTTCAGTCACATAGTGACCGGGCTTTAGGGCGGTAAAGCCTGAAGATTCGAAAACCGCACCCGGGTACTGCTCCACCGCGAACCAGTCTGCGCTTTTAAGCGTGCCGTCATAAAGTTGGTTACCCGTTACAGCGGAACCGGGCTTTACGACAACGTGTACTTTTGCCGCCTCGGGTTCGTTGGGGTCAAAGCCTATATATGCTGACCAATCTTGGAACTGACCCGAAAAAGGGTCATCAAGATGGGTGCCGCTAAAACTAATTGCACTTTCCCTAGTGTCGACGATCCAGTCTGCCGCCGAAGCAGGCAATGCGAAAAAACTGAGCACCACCAATAACGCCAGCCGCACCGTCATTGCTCTTTGCCTGCTTCGTCGCGGGGCTTCATGGCCGGCAGCATGCGTCTGAGCGTATCATCCGCTAGTAAAAAATGGTGCCGGAGCGCCGCGCTGGAATGCAAAACAATCAGGGCAATACCGCCGTACGCCACATATTCATGAATTTCGCTAAAGCGGCTTTCCCAAAGCTCAAGCTCACCGTAATCAAGCGCGGAAAATGCGGGGTAATGGGGCACATTGAGCTCGCCAAAAAACAGCGTAGGCAGGCCAATGGGGCTGGCGGATACCATTAACCAGCCGGTCACTGGCAGGCCTATCATCAGCACATAAAACAACCACTGTATGATGCGTGCGGCAACGCGTTCCCAGCGCGGCATGTCTGCCACAAACTCAGGGGGCCGGTGCACAAACCGCCATATCAACCGCACGAGCGTTAGAGCCAATATAATAAGGCCAAAAGATTTATGCAGTTGGTAGATTTGCAGTGCTAACTTTTGCGAGCCAGCCTCCTCAACAGCGTCCGTCATCCATATGCCAGAGGCCATAAGCCCCAGGACCAAAAGCGCAATCAACCAGTGCAGCCAAATGGCAACCCGAGTGTAGCGTTGGTTATTGGTGAACGGCATGGCTCCCCCTTATGCAAAATACAAAAACAGGCAGACCTCACGTTTGAAGTCTGCCTACCCAATTGCATAAAATACCTTGCGCAAAAATCCAACAGGATTAGCGTCTGCTCACGCTATTTTGCTTCGCTTGAGAAATGCTCGTTTAAATAAGCACGCACCAGCACGTCATCTTCCGGCTCCATAGCCATCATGCCTTGCTTATCGACCATCCATTTCAGGAGATAATCCCAGCGCTCAGCGGTTACATGCTGCTGCATAACAATTGCGAGGCTGTGACACCCGGCGCAGTTGCCGGCAACTTCTTCATAGCCTGGAGTACGCGGCAGACCCCAATAATCGTCTGCGGCATTAAACATAGACCCGCGAGTGACGCCTGAGCGTTTCAGGCGCGGATCAAGTGCATTATACTGGTCCTTGAAGCTAATGCCGTCGCCGTAGCTGGCTGCCATGGCTTCAATGCGTTCCGCTCGGCGCAGTTCAAGCGCTGTTGGCGGAACCACTTGTTCAGATTTTTCCTCGGCAACCTCACCGCAAGCACCGAGGCCCGCTAGCATTAGGGCAACTAGAATATGTTTCATATTCGCCCCCTATACAGCGAACACAGCAATGCGGTGCTGCATATTATTGAGATACCCTTTGGGGTTCCAGCCTGGCACGACATTTGGCTGGGCTGTACCAGTATTATCAGTTGCCCGCGCCCACACTTCATAATATCCCGCTTCATCAAGCGTGATGTTTGCACGCCATTGTTGCCAGGCAAACTTGTTAGAAGGCGCATCAAGCACTGCGTCCTGCCATGTAGCGCCGAAATCAACAGACACCTGCATATGCTTCACGTCACCCTGCCCCGACCAAGCGTGGCCGCGCACTTCAAAGCTTTCGCCCACAGCCGTGCGTGACCCGGTAACCGGGAAGGTAACCAGTGATTTCACCGGCATTTCATGAATGATTACCATATCTTCTTTTGGTACTTCGGTACCCGGGCTAACCGGATAGGCAGGCATACGGTATGCACTGCCGGTCATTTTGGTGCCATCATGCACCTTGTCGCGAATCTGGATACGCTTCAGCCATTTTTGCGAACAGCTGCCGGGCCAACCCGGCACAATGAGCCGCATAGGATAGCCGTTCAATACAGGAAGGGCCTCGCCGTTCATCTCAAACACAATCAGGTTTTCTTCGCCCATGGCCTTGTCAATTGGCACACCGCGGGAAATTGGCACCTTCTCAGGGTCACCAGACAGGTGCGCGTCGATGCTGTGATGGGCGGTATAAACGGCAGTGTCTTTTACACCAGCTTTTGCAAGCACGTCTTTAAGGCGCACGCCCGTCCATTCAGGACAACCAACAGCACCAAGCGACCACTGGTTCCCAGAAGCACCTGGTTCATAATATTTGCGGCCATTGCCACCGCACTCAATCCAAAGCCGCTTTTTCACCACTTCAAAATCACGCTTAAGGTCAGCGACCGTCAGCGTAAGCGGTGTATCCACTTCGCCGTCAATAGTGAGTGTCCAGTCTGCAGCAGGGTGCTCGTCATAGTCTGGCAACATGCCGTTATTGCGTACAAAAAGGCTGCTCGCAGGGGTCACCGCATCATCCAATATATGGGCTGTTGCCTCCATATTAATCGGACGTCTGTTCAAAACTGTCATGGCAGGCCGCGCAGCGATAAGCTCTTCACCGTCGAGCATAATTTCGTCTTCGCCAGCAAGTGCAATCGGCAACAGTCCTTTAGGCATGTTGGCCAGAAATGGCACTTCAGCGCCCAACATTAGCGCCGCCGAACCGGCCCCCCATTTGAGTAGATTCCGTCGGGAAAATTTTGACCCTTTAGCAACGCTTTTTGACATATGGTCTTCCTTTGTTGACGCCCCCCAGCAATCGAATGAGGCGACCATAACAAAAAACCATCGATTTTTCCAGCGGAACCTAACGACTAAGGTTTATATCTGCAGCGTATGATATTGCCCTCGTTTGTGGACGCAAATGGGCCTAGGCAGGTTTATGAAATTCAATGACGTTGCCGTCTGGATCACGGATAAATATAAACGTGGCCCCCTCAGGGGTTGTAATTGGGCCACCTGAAAGCGGAATTCCAAGGTTTACAAGCGCCACCTGTACGGCCTCCAGATCAATCACCTCAAGCGCGACGTGCGTGTATCCGGTATATTTTTCGGGCACATCCATCAGCATATTGGTATTAAATTCCTCTGCAGCGTTGAGGATGAAATTAATATTCACACCGGACGGATGTTCCATAATCGCGACGGGTTCCGGCCCAAGGGGCCCCGCAATAAATTCAAAACCAAGCTTTGCATAAAAATCCCTTGAAACTGCAAGGCTTTTCACACGTAGACCTACATGATTAATACCTGTAATTTCTTTCATCGTTCACCACCCAAGTTAAATATGCAGCGCGTGGCCAAGCGCTTTCAGCGCAGCTTCCTGAAAGCCTTCGCTTTGAGTTGGATGGGCATGAATTGTGCCCGCGATGTCCTCTAGGCATGCGCCCATTTCAAGCGCTATCGAGAAGGCGGCAGAAAGCTCGGACACGCCTTTGCCTACGGCTTGAATGCCAAGCACCAAATGGTTGTCTTCGCGCGCCACCACGCGAACAAAGCCTTCCTCGGCTTCCATAGTCATCGCCCGGCCATTGGCGGCAAAAGGGAACGTGCCGATTTTGGTCTCAAATCCCAGCGCCTTCGCCTCATCAGGCGACAAGCCCGCTGTTACAATCTCAGGGTCGGTAAAGCACACCGCCGGGATCGAAACTTTATCAAAAGTGCGGTTTTCACCCGCGACAATTTCCGCGACCATTTCGCCCTGTGCCATCGCCCTGTGTGCGAGCATAGGTTCGCCCGTAAGGTCCCCAATGGCATAAATGCCGGTCATGGATGTTTGGCACTTATCGCCGATGGCGACAACGCCGTCCTTCATGGTGAGGTGAAGATCATCAAGCCCGAAGCCACCGGTTTTCGCGCGTCTGCCTACGGTTACCAGAATTTTGTCCGCCTTCAGGGTCTTCTCTTTGCCGTCGTTGAGTTCCACGAGCAACCCGTCGCCCTTTTTCCCTAGACCCTTGGCTTTAGTACCCACAAGCACTTCTATGCCAAGCTTCTTCAGTGACGCTGCAACAGGTTTGGTAAGCTCTGCGTCATACTGCGAAAGGATGCTATCCATCGCTTCCACAACCGTCACCTTGGCGCCCATTTTCGCGTAAGCGGTGCCGAGCTCCAGCCCGATATAACCACCGCCAACAACCACAAGGCTAGACGGCACCTCCGTAAGCGCCAGCGCCTCGGTCGATGAGATCACGTTGCCCCCATACGGCAGGCTCGGGATTTCAACAGGTACGCTGCCCGTGGCCAAAATAACATTCTTGGCTTTAATGGTGACCGGGCCGTCCTTGGTGTCTACCTCGCAGGTTTTGCCGTCGATCATTTTGCCCCAGCCAACAACCAGCTTGACCTTGTTTTTCTTCAACAAGCCCGAAACGCCCTGATTAAGACGCTTAACGATACCGTCTTTCCATCGGATGGTTTTCGAAAGATCAAGGCTTGGTTTACCAGCTTTGATGCCCAGAACATTTTCGCCTGCATTATGCACGGCCTTTTCAAACTCGTCCGCTGCGTGAATAAGCGCTTTTGAAGGGATACAGCCCACATTGAGGCACGTACCGCCCGGCGCTTGCCCATCAACAATCACAGTATCAACACCAAGCTGGCCCGCACGGATCGCGGCCACATAACCACCAGGACCAGCACCAAGAATAAGAAGATTACATTCAATCGTTTTCATCTAACCCTCCATAAACAGAGTGGCGGGATTTTCGAGTAGGCCTCGAATACGCTGGATAAATTCAGCAGCATCCCACCCGTCAACAATGCGGTGATCGAATGAGGACGACAGGTTCATCATCTTGCGCGGGATAAAAGCGCCGTCCTGCCACACCGGGCGGGTCTCCACCTTGTTTACACCAACAATTGCAACTTCGGGGCTGTTGATAACCGGGGTTGAAACCACACCGCCCATACGCCCAAGGCTTGAGAGCGTAATGGTGGACCCCGTTAGTTCATCCCTTGAGATCGAGCTGTCACGCGCAGCGTCAGCAAGGCGTTTTGCTTCCAATGCCAGCCCGTGAACGTCCAAAGTTTCTGCGTGTTTGATCACCGGCACCATCAGACCGCCCGGCGTTTGCGCCGCCATGCCAATGTGCGCCGCACCGTATTGGTACAGCATGTCGGCGCCGTCATCATAGTGGGATGAGAGCTTCGGGGAGTCTTTCAGCGCGACAACCATCGCCTTCATGATAAACGGCAAGACGGTCAGCTTTGGCTGGTGCTCTTTGCGGTTTGCATTCAGATGCTCACGTAGCTTTTCAAGCTCCGTGACATCCACTTCTTCCACATAGGTAATGTGGGGGATGCGCTGTTTGGCGTCCTGCATGCGCTGGGCAATTTTGCGCCTGAGGCCAATCACTTTCACTTCTTCAACGCGGGTATTTGGTGTTGTGCGTGCGGTGCCGCCAATGGGTGCAGACGCACCCGCAATATAGGCGTCCAGATCATCATGACTGATGCGGCCTGCAGGGCCAGTGCCGTGCACGTAGGCTAGTTTCACACCAGCGTCCATAGCGCGCTTCCTGACAGCAGGAGACGCCAGCGGTTTTTCACCCGCAGCGCGCGGTGCACCAGAGAGTGAAGCAGGTTTTTGGGCAACAGGCTTAGCTACCACCGCAACCTTTGGTGCCAGAGCCGGTGCGGCTTTTGGCTCAACTGGCGCGGCTGCAGTTTCTGCTTTAGCGGCTGGGGCGCCTGCCTCTGCTACGGCGTGTTTGCTTTCCATCGCCGCGATTTCGGCCTCGTTGCCCTCGCCTTCCACCTCAAGCGCAATGATCACCGAGCCAACGGCGGTCATTTCGCCAATCTCGCCAGTGAGCTCCTTAACAGTACCCTCAACGGGGCAAGGGATTTCAACGGTGGCCTTGTCGGTCATCACGGCGGCGAGCACATCGTCTTCCCGCACTATGTCGCCTGGCTTCACGTTCCATTCTACGATTTCGGCTTCGGTAATACCCTCGCCCACATCAGGCATCTGGATTTTATGAATACCCATCACACTGCCTCCATCATGGCTTTAAGTTCCTTGCCCACCCTGGCCGGACCGGGGAAATAGTCCCATTCCTGCGCATGCGGATAGGGTGTATCCCAGCCTGCAACCCGAACGACCGGTGCTTCCAAATGGTAGAAGCAGCGCTCCTGTACCTGCGCGGCGAGCTCTGCACCAAAGCCGCTGGTCAGCGTTGCTTCATGCAGCACCATGCAGCGCCCGGTTTTCTCAACACTGGCTTTAATCGTCTCAACGTCAAGCGGCATCAGTGAGCGCAGGTCGATAATCTCTGCATCAATGCCGGTTTCCTTCTTTGCGGCTTCGGCGACAAAAACCATCGTGCCGTAACAAAGGATTGTCACATCGCTGCCTTCGCTGAACACAGAGGCCTTGCCGATAGGCACATTATAGTGCCCTGCAGGCACATCACCGAGGAGATGCTTTGACCAATTGCTCGCGGGTTTGTCGTGGTGGCCATCAAACGGGCCGTTATATAGCCGCTTGGGCTCAAAGAAGATCACCGGGTCATCATCTTCAATGGCGGAAATCAACAGCCCCTTCGCGTCATAGGGGTTGGACGGCATCACAGTTTTCACGCCCGATACGTGCGTGAACAGCGCCTCGGGGCTTTGGCTGTGGGTCTGGCCGCCAAAAATACCGCCACCGCAAGGTGTGCGGATCGTCAGCGGCGCGGTGAAATCTTTGTCCGACCGGTGACGGAGCCGCGCGGCCTCAGATACAATCTGGTCGTAGGCCGGATAAATATAATCCGCGAACTGGATTTCAATGCAGGGCCGAAGGCCATATGCACCCATACCGATCGCCGTGCCGACAATACCGCTTTCATTGATCGGGCTATCAAACACCCGGTTGGTGCCGTATTTTTCCTGCAGACCGTGCGTACAGCGGAATACACCGCCGAAATAGCCAACGTCTTCACCGAAGACGACAACATCGTCGTCCTGGCCCATTTTCACATCCATCGCGTCGCGGATGGCCTCAATCATCGACATCTGCGGCATGGTTTAAACTCCGAGCTTCTGGCGCTGCTCAATCAAGTGCGGCGGCATTTCTTTGTATACATCATCGAACATATCTTTGGGGCTCGAGCCCGAGCCCATCACGCCGTAGCTTTCGGCTTCCTTTGTGGCCGCACGAATTTCATCATTATATTCGCTCTCAGTTTGGGTCTGACGCTCTTCGCTCCAAAGCCCCTTGCCAATAAGATGGTTTTTGAGCCTCAAAAGCGGGTCACCAAGCGGCCATGCGGCGCTTTCTTCCTTGGGCCGGTACTGCGACGGATCGTCAGACGTTGAATGAGGAGCAACCCTGTAGGTTACCCATTCGATGAAGGTAGGCCCAAGGCCCATACGCGCGCGCTCTACCGCCCAGTTTGCTGCGGCACGAACCGCAAGGAAATCATTGCCGTCAACCCGAAGAGCCGGGATATCATAGCCAAGCGCCCGCTCGGCAAAGGTGGCGTGGTCGCCGCCCGCCATACCGCGGAACGAAGATATCGCCCACTGGTTATTCACAACATTCAGAACCACCGGCGGCTTGTAAACAGACGCATTCACCAGCGCTGCATGGAAATCATTCTCGGCCGTGGAGCCGTCGCCAATCCAGGCGGTAGCGATTTTATTGTCGCCCTTGATCGCCGATGCCATCGCCCAACCAACGGCCTGCACAAATTGCGTACCTAAATTACCGGAAATCGTAAAAAATCCATGCTCTTTGGAAGAATACATGATCGGCAGTTGACGGCCCTTCAGCGGATCGCGGGAGTTTGACAACACCTGACAGATCATATCCAAAAGCGGATAGTCTGTGGAAAGCAACAAGCCCTGCTGGCGGTAGGTAGGGAAATTCATGTCACCTTTTGATAACGCGCCCTGAAACCCAACCGCGATGGCTTCTTCGCCGGTACATTTCACGTAAAAGGAGGTTTTGCCCTGGCGCTGCAAGGTCATCATGCGTTCGTCATAGGTGCGGACACGGATCATGTTCTTGAGACCCTTCAGCAGCACGTCGTCTTCGAGGCCGTCGGCCCACGGCCCAACGGCTTCGCCGTCCCGGTTCAAAACCCGAACCATGGTCGACGCCAGGTCTTTCATGTCAGCGGCGGCGGTGTCTACGTCTGGACGGCGTACACTGCCGGCCTTTGGAATATCCATGTCTGTGAAGTCTGGTGTGTCGCCCGGCCTGCCAGTTGGCTGCGGTACGTGAAATTTCAGAGGTGCATATTCAGACATAATCGCCAAATCCCATCTGCCAATTTTAATCGTTTCGTGACGCCTGCCAATTGCCAGCCCCGGCAGAGCACGTCACAAGGCCGCAGCAGAGCGCTGCGAAACAACGTCAGTATTACTGCCCTATTATTGCAAGCAAAAGCAACCTTTTTATCGCCGCCCGGCAGCCGGCGACGGCTTAAGTAGGGCCGACTTCGAGCCATTCCCCCCCGTCAAACCGCTGCTAAACAAGGCTTTGGGCGGCATGATACCGGTGGACGAACCCGGCCCAAAAAAAACGCGGCCCAAGCCGCACACGCAGGCTCTAACGCTCGAATTTCAGGCCAAAGACGGCAAGCATACCATCTATCCGCGCGGAGTCGCAGCTACCGGCAATCACCTGATGGAGCGACTAGTCACCGGGCGGTGCGGGCGCTGGTTTTTCTAGAACCGTAAGCCGGGCGGCATAGGAACGCGCAAAGGGCGCGAGGCGGATCGCCTTCTTGTAGGCCTCAATACTGCCGGGCCGGTCTCCTGCAAGCAGCCGGGCCTCGCCCAGCACGGAAAGCGCATAATGGTCCCCAGGCGCGATCTCAAGCGCGGCATCGAGAAGCGTGATGGCCCGCGCGGCGTTTTCATCCCGGAACAGCGCGATGGCAGCCCGGTCCACAAGGCCAATATAGCCTGTCTCGGCCTCAGCAGGTTTCCACGGCTGAGCTTTGCTCACCCGGTCTTTCCAGCGTGCCCTAAGGGCGCGGTGCGCGCTGTTGATCACCGGGTCATCAGGCTGATCGATGGATATGGCCTGCCAGGCTTTTTCAGCCGTTTTGGCAGCGCCTTCGTTTGACAAGTGGGAGAAATAGCGACCAACCCAATAGCGGTCATCTTCCAGCACCGGGTAGGTGGCAAAGGCGGCCCCTGCCCGCTGGCCACCGGTTATGCCCAGTTTGCCAAGCATTTCACCAAGCACACCAAAATAGCCGCTGGTGCCGTCTGCAACTAGATGCATGCCCGACCAGATCACCTCGTCGGTTTTTGGGTCTGAGAGCATGATCGCCACACTTTCAGTATCTTCTGCGTCAATGCCCGTATCAATAATAGTGGCCTTCACCGAATAGACGGGTGTTTCCGCGCCGTAGCGCGTATATATGCCGCCGGTTGGATCGGGCGCATCCAGGTTCCACCAGTGGCGGATAACAAGCACATCAGGCACCTGGCTCAGGTAAAATGATGCCAGTTCACTGAGCGCAATCGCACGCTGGGTTTTCTTTTTATCACCGCCCGTACGCACGTCATTGATCGCCAGAATAATGCCGGGCTTTCCAGCTGCTGCGGGGCTGGTTATCGGCGCATCGCCGTCACGGTATGCGCTCCAGCTTACCAAAATAATAGCCAAGAGCGACGCGATGAGCGCAAAACGCGTGAGGCCCGATGACATGCCCCCCTTTTTCAGCACGTCCGCCATAGCCGCCTCGGTTGGCGGCACCATCAGCCGGTAGCCTTTTCTGGGCACAGTTTCCAGCATAGTGGGGGCATTTGTATCATCACCGAGCAGTTTTCTGAGTTTGGAAATCGCGACCGGTACGGTTTGCTCGCTCACTTCGCGGCCGTCCCAAACGGCGGTGATTAATTCTTCCTTGGATACGGGTGCCCCATTATGAATACACAGGGTTTCCAGCACATGGGATATCTTGTCTTCAAGCCTGATTTTGGTGCCGTTTTCGCCTTTAAGCTCCTTAAGCGCCGGCGAGAATTCCCACGGCCCGACCATGAAGTTATGATTTTCATCTGCGCTTTGTTTCTCTGTGCCTTGTTTCATGCTTGCCCGCTTTTGCTGTTTGCCGATGTTGAGCCCCGGCCTGCTTTGCCGCTGCCAAGTCTAACCGCTTGAGCCGGAAAAGCGCCACCCAAAAAAGAGCCTTCCTGCTGCAAAACCAGCAGATTTAAGGCTTCTTAAGGTGCCTTAAGGCTGGGCGCGCGCTATGGTTTGGCAACAAAACAGCGAGGACAATCTGAAATGAAAAACACACTTACTGCTATTTTAATGGCTTGCCTGAGCATATTCGCAGACGCGAGCACCGCGGAGGAAATCCCCTTAACGGCAGAGTATTGGACGCTCAGCGAAAAAGGCGCGACCTTTTCCGAGCATATGGGCAGGCCCGCGATCGCCATCAATGGCGGCGCCGCAGTGCTGAAAGGCACGCCTTTTAAAAACGGCATCATTGAATATGATGTTTCCATGAAAGAAGTACGCGGTTTTGGCGGCGTTTACTTCCGTGAAAACGGCCAGAATGCCGAGTATTTTTACCTGCGATCACACCAAAGCGGCAATCCGGACGCCAACCAGTATGTGCCTAAAATAAACGGCATTTCGGCGTGGCAGATTTATTACGGTGAACGCTATGCGGTGCCTACCCGCTATAATTACGAGGGCTGGATCCACGTGAAACTAGCGATTAAAGACAATAAAATGGATGTCTATATCGACAGTAACGAGCCCGTATTGCATGTGAATAATCTGGAGCACGCTGTGGTGGCGGGGCAAATCCGCCTTGGCGGCGCGCGGCAGGATTTTAATTATTCCAACATCCGCGTGACCCACACGGATGATGTTACACTGGTTGGCACCGCGCCAGAACTGAAACCTTTGCCAGAAGGCATCATCACATCGTTTGATGTTGGTGCCCGCGTGATTAAGGGCGCTGACATTGAAGGCAAAACCGTGCTCGACGCGGCCCATACAGCAGACCAGACATGGCGCAAACTGAACGTGGGCGAAAAAGGGATCGCCAACCTCTCAAAAATTGGGTCCCGCACGCGGGAGGTGAATACCCTGCTTGTGCGTATAACCATCACCGCAGATGAAGCGCGCGCGCTGCCGATAAAATACGGCTTTAGCGACCGGGTGACGGTGTTCCTGAACGGCCACGCCATCGCCCATGGGGACGACAGCTATGTGAGCCGCGACTACCGCTTCCTCGGCACCGTGGGGCTATATGACACCGTTTTCCCCTGGCTAAAAGAAGGCGAGAATGAGCTCATATTCGCGGTAACCGAGGGCTTTGGCGGCTGGGCGATGATGGCCGCAGTTGCCGACACTGAAGGTGTGAGCATCCGCTAACAGAAATCAAAAGAACGTTGGCCTCAGCCCGGTTTGCCCCTAAGCGACCGGGCTTTTTTTGTGCCGACAGTGACAGCGCTTGCGCCAGCAATCGTCACTTCAGAGGCAACTTTCGTCGCAGCAGCAACCTTAGTAGGCCTGTTTTTCGAACACTGCTGCGCAAGGTACCAATTATGGCTGGACCCATTTGAGACGATGGGGAGGGAGTGAATATAGGGGAATGACTTTTCAATTCAATTACTTAACATTGCCCAATGTCCAAAACCTTATTTTGCATGCCCAGATTGTAACTGTCCCAGGGATTTATCATTAGTGCAAAAATAGAGCGCGACATACGGAGCATAATTAGATTGTTGGTCGCTCTGAGGTATTGTATGTCCATGCGTATTTTCTGTTACAAAATATGCCGCGTCTGTTGAAATGTTATCTGCACGCCTTGATTTTTTTTGATGATCAGTGCTCGTTATTCCAGTATTGCCGGCCATTGAAGCATGTCTATGTTTATGGGCACCACCTTTTGAATCCTCCCCGTTATTATTATGTTTTGTCTCCGGTAGAGTAGAGTTTCTACGATCGGCATTGTTGCTCGCACCGACAATAAAACGCGACATAGCCGGTTTGTATTCATACCAATTAAATGGGCAACCAGCGCTCCGATCAAATGCAACAACTGCTTTGGCCGGAAATTGGTTTGTGCCGCAGGCCGCTAATGCGGTCATGGACAATAGGATAGGAATTTTCTTTAGCATTTTCTGCTCCCAATGAATGTTCAAAATAAAGCAGGCAAACACTGCGCTGGAAGCTTGCCGCTGAATAGTTATAGAAACATCAGGTTTTCGCGCCGTGAAACGGGTAGAGCCAATACAGGAGATAATTGATCCGAAAATTTAGATGAAGTGCTTTCACACAAAATCAACTTGGGAGGGACGAAATTAGTCCCATTTCCAGGGCCTTTGGTAAGATTTCCCTCACTGTTGCTACGCCCAGTCTGCCCCTCAGCTCACGCAGATGATGGGATACAGTAACTTCCGCAATGTTCAGCTGGTAGGATATCTCTTTATTTGCCAGACCTTCCGCCAAAAGACTTAACAATTGCTGTTGTCGTTTGCTGAGCAAAAGGTCTTTCTCGCTGGTCTCGTCAAGCATTGCTGCAAATCGGGGAGAACAATAAAAATAGCCGGCAAGCGCCTGTTCTACAGCCTCGAGAATTGCGGCGCTCGGGTCAGCTTTGGAAACAAGCGCCGCTACCCCTTTTCGTTTTGCTGTCAACAGGTCCGCCACTGCGTCCCTACCCGTGAGAATCACGGTGTGCGTTTCGGGCGATACCGCATGAACTATATCGAGCGCCTCCAGCCCGGACCCGTCCTGCAATATCAGGTCGAGAACCAGAACGTCAGGCTGCATGGCCTCAAAGTCTTCTTTAAGTGAGCCCAGCCCAGGGCGAAAAAAAACCTTTCCTATATTTTCCGTTGAAGAAAACAATAGTTTCAGGCCCGCTCGCGTCATTTCATGATCGTCAACGACCAGAACTCGCGGCAGGTTTTTTCCGGAGTTTTTCATTGAACCTGAGGCCGATCAAGAGAATAACTTTGTTGCCCTGCTCCTCGCTCCACGGCTTTGCTAGATGCTAAACCAGCGTAAAAATGAGCTGCAGACAACACCGCCAAATTCACAGGTTTATAGAGTATCAGGCACACTTGGGCAGAAAGCCGTAACCGCTGTTCCATTGAACGGTCCGCTGTTTTGTATATCAAAACGCTCGAGTGCGAGTTTTCCGAAAAGCCATTCTCTTTACGTTCAAAAAATTCATCTACATCTACGATATTCAGGTCCCTTGGGGCAGCCGCTGTGCTTGAACAAAAGTCAGGCAAAACCACTAGTGCATTTGTTCCTTTTTTAGGGGCTGACCGGAACGTCAGACTTCCCTTAAGGTCAGCCAAAATACGCCGACATACTGCGATGCCCACGCCGTAGCCCTCATAGTCACTGGTTTGGTTTTTTATAGCGAGCGAGCCGCATTCGGTGGCTTTCAGCTCTTCAGAAGTCATTCCGCAGCCACTGTCCCGCACCTGGATACGAATGCTTTTGCCCGCTGGCCGCAAAATAACCGCAATTCGCCCGTTTTCGGAAAACTTGATCGCGTTAGAAACCAAATTTGCCAACACCCGCATCAAGAGTGCTTTGTCACAAACAAGTTTGTGGTTTTCAGAACCCAAAAATACGAGCTCAAGCCCGCTCGCTTTAGCTTCGGCCGAAAAAATTAAGTCAACAGATTTAGTAAGATGAGCCCACGAAATTTCAGACAGACACAGGGTGTTTTGCAAATTTGATGCGCCATAGGCATTATCCATTCCAGTTGACAATACATCTCCCAGGTGGGCTGTAGCCGATCTTATTACATTTAACGTGTCGCGGTGATTGGCCAAAGCCTTATTGGTTTCAATACTGGCAACGGCAAGCTTGAGGGCGTGTACGGCCTGCATAGAATCGTGACCAAGCGACATAATAAGTCTGCTTTTATCAGACAAATCTTCATAGACTTGCGCCCGTTGTTCAGCTGCCTCACGTGCCCGCCGTTCCGCCAGAAACCTGCTCTTTTTAATGTCGGAAACGCGGTATGAAAGCGCCATGGAAAGAGCAAATATATCCAGATAAAATGTGATCATATAAAGGCCCGAAATGTACGGGTCACGCGCCAGATATCCACCTACCAAAATCCCGTATGAGATAAACGTAACGCTGAATGCGCCCCACCCAAAAGCCAGAGGCCAGTAGGATTTTTTTATAAATATGGTGGCATATAAAGATGCCAAAAAAAGCGAGACGATAATTGGTGCCCCGATAATATATTCGGCCAATAAAATATGCTTCGACCATGGAAGAATATTATAGTACGCCGAAATATCCCAAATTGACGTCAACACCATCAGGAAAATACAAAAATTCCAAAATTTGGCCAGGCTACGCATATTGCTGGGGACGGCCAATATGGCGCGAGCAAACATCAGCATCCAAAGCAACATTCCACTCAAAAGGATTGGGCTGCTATAAAGCCCCAATCGCAAATTGCCCGCCGCAAAATATAGACTAAGCATGCCAAGTTCTTGACTATAATACAAAAAGCCAAAGAGCTGTCCCAAGCTTGCGTAAATTGTTTCTTTTAGGCTGATTAGGCTGTTGGCTATAAAATTATACAAAATCAAGCTAAAAATTGACGCTGTCAGCGCGACATAAAACAAATGTTTTCTTGTTTGAAAGGAACGAAACTCAGCTAGAGGAACCAACTCGGGCCGCAAGCTCGATGACGTTGCGCTTACATAGCGGACAAGAATTAGAGCTTCCTCTTTCGCTTTTAGTTCAAAAGGTATCGCGACCGTTGAATATTGCTGTATTATTTCCATAAAAGCATCTCGATCGTTCGATCCCAACAACTGCTCGGCCACACCGTCAGCGCCAATTTTATATATATCTACTTGTTCGAAAGCAGTTCTATTGAGCGCAAAAATCCACTCAATTTTCTCTGGCTTGTCATTTCGTGCCGAAAACCGCAGCCAAATTGGCTCGGTTACGATGCCAAAATTCACACCAACATCCGGTAATGTTTGCCAATTTTTCGATGAATTAGCAAACGCGACAATATTTGTAGGGGATGCGCCTTTTTGAAATCGTGCAGTGCCAGTTAGCCCAGCAAACTCTGTTTCCGGCAAAATTAGTGTGTCTTGACCGTGGCAGGCGCCGCCCACACTTCCGATCAAAATCATTAGTAAAAATAAAATTGGTGCAACGGCCGCCCCTCGCACGCTATCCCTCCAACCGCAAACCCATTCAAGTAATGCTAGAATTAAAACATCCTTAATATATACACAACGCATATATACCGAGTAGCGAAATATCGCTACGTGAAGCAAAGCCAAAACATAGCCAGGGTGCTTGTTCGGCTGGGCGCGGCGTTATAGGGTGCCGCGAAACTTCAGCAACAGGGCGTCGGACTTGCAAAACTCACCGGAAGAGATTGAAATTGCCATCATTGGCGCCGGGCCAGCGGGCCTGATGGCAGCTGAAGTTCTCACCGAGACCGGGCATAAACCGGTTTTGTTTGACGCCATGCCCACGCCTGCTCGCAAATTTTTGATGGCGGGCAAATCAGGCCTGAATATCACCCATTCGGAACCGCTCGAAAAATTCCTTTCGCGGTTTGGCAATCGGGAGACTGAGGTCGCACCCGCTGTTCGCGATTTTACGCCCGAAGACATGCAAAAATGGTGTGACAGTTTGGGTGTCAAAACCTTCATTGGCTCGTCGGGCCGGGTTTTCCCGCGCGAGATGAAGGCGTCGCCACTTTTAAGAGCTTGGCTCGAAAGGCTTTATCAGAACGGCGCGAGCCTCAGAACCCGCCACCGCTGGACCGGCTGGGCAAAGACGGGTGGTTCGGATTGTCTCACTTTTGTCACGAATGACAGCCCTGTCAACATTCGGGCGCGCGCCACCATATTGGCATTGGGCGGGGCGAGCTGGCCGAAGCTTGGCTCAGACGGAACCTGGCAGGATATCCTCAAGGCGAAGGGTGTTGAAATTGCACCGCTAAAGCCCGCGAACTGCGGCTTTGGCGCACGGTGGAGCGAGCATTTCCGCAGCCGTTTCGCAGGTGCGCCGATCAAAGGCTGTATGCTATCAGTGGGTGAAAGCAGTACCAAAGGCGACTTTGTGATCTCCGTTTACGGTATTGAAGGCAGCGCCGTCTATACGCTTTCACGGCCGCTCAGGCAGGCGATTGAGAATAACGGCGAAGCGTTGTTAACACTCGACCTCGTGCCCGACCGAACCCTTGGCGCACTCGTGGAGCGGCTTTCAAAACCGCGTGGCAAACGGTCATTTTCAACCCATTTGAAGCGCGCCGCTGGCATAACTGGGGCCAAAGCTAGCCTGCTGCGGGAGTGCCTGCCTACAGATACACTCGCGGATACCAGCAAGCTGGCCGCCGGTTTGAAGGCCCTGCCACTCAGGCTTTCCGCGCCGCGCCCAATCGAGGAAGCCATCAGCACGGCAGGCGGGATTTCCTTCTGCGCACTCACTGACGGCTTGATGCTGAAGGCATTGCCGGGCGTATTTGCGGCGGGTGAGATGCTTGACTGGGAAGCGCCCACAGGCGGCTATTTGCTCACCGGATCGATGGCGCAAGGCCGCCAAGCGGCGAAAAATGTGCTCACATTTCTGGGCGAAGGCGGTTAGCGATGTGAATGTCGTTCTGCGACAAAGCGCGCTTAACTGTTTAATTCTAGGGGTTTAGCCATAAAATCACAGAAAAACGCGTTTTTCACTTGCACGCCCGCGCGGTTCGAATTATATCCACATCCGGTTCCCGCACGGGAGCGCTTTTAAGGTGAGATGCCGGTATAGCTCAGTTGGTAGAGCAGTTGATTTGTAATCATCAGGCCCCGAGTTCGAATCTTGGTGCCGGCACCATTTTTCCCCTTATATATCAACGGTTTATATAAAATCGAATTTCTGACCTATGATTCGCCGTGCTTATACGGAAGCAATACGGAAGCAGGTGGAAACAATCTGGAAACATCACAGCTTTCATCAAATCTAATTCGTATATTTTCGCTCTTTCTGAAATGGTCCGACCCGCTCTCAATTCTTAGGAGCATGATCACAGGTAACCCGTATAGAGGTTACTCTGTTGCTCACAAGAGCTCATAACGTCAAAGTCGTAGGTTCATATTCTATCCCCGAAACCAGCGTACAATGGCGTAAAGGGGTTCTGTTTGAGAACTATACCAACGTGCTGCACACGTGACAAATGCGACAATAGCTTTCTGGCGGCATTCGATGCGCACATATAGTGGGTATGCCTTGGGCGCGACATGGATTATATTAAGGAGAAACCATTCCACTTCTCCCAATATGCAATTGCTTCTAGAACTCTCTCAGTAGGATACATGGACCCCGCATGTTTTAGGTCTTTTCGTATCTGACTTTTTCGTTTCTCAATACGAGATTTAATTACATTGTTTAATGGCATTATTCCCGGCGCCAGTTCGCCTGCTCTGGCGGGCCAAGTTCGAGGATAAGCGTCATTATAGGATACTAAATAATCTTTATGCATAATGCTTTGGTGATCACATTGCCATTCATACATATGTCCAGCACAAATTCGGAGCATTACCTTAACTTCGGGTACCATGTCAGTGAAGGCTTTTAATGGTGACGGCAGTAGCACCATATTTGCTACACAAGAATAAAACCTGTGGTCTTGCACAATCTCATTTGGCATTTGATAAGTTGGGTCATCAACGCCCCAAATATGGCAGCATGACCAGTTCTGGCGAGAATGCTTTCCCTCCAATCCAAGAGCATCAGTTAATGCTTTATTCGCCTGCACATTCCCTTCTTTTTTGTACGTAAAAACCTGAGTGCCCTTGGTCTTGTTTTGGCTTTTAGTTTCCCAGTCCGCCTTGAATAGCTGATTTTTACGAGCATACTCTGGATACCAAACTGGTAACGCCTTGAAGGTCTCTGGATCAACCCAGCGAGCTGTTTTTGATATCAAGCTCATGATATCCGAAATACTTAGGTGTTCCTGCAAAACATGGAGGGCGTCATCCAACTGAGTCATTCGCTTGTCCTGTAGTTTCCGTGATCGATATTAGAGATTTTTTGAACTAAATCCTATTGCGCTGGGCCGCCATAGTCCCACATATCTAAGAGAGTCCACTATGCAACCTATTTATCACGTATTTACGCTCTGCTTACCACCCCCACCGAACTTGGTTGCTCAACGGATTATACGAGTTGAAAAGTGCCGGAAAAAATGTTTGGGTTTATACGAGATTAATCTAATCCGCTGGAACAAAGAACGTCACCGCTGAAACAAGTTTTAACTGATGGTGGGGGAGCCGTATGCCATGAAATTCACAAAAATTCCAGCAAAGGGAAATGTCGCCCCAGCGGGTAAAAGTGTGGCGTACCTACAGGTTGACAACTGGAATGACTATTCATTCGTAACTATGTTCTACCTATATGTGCACGATGAAAGGGGCGAGCTGCAAGATATTGGGAGTGTAAAAATCGCTTTTAAAGGTCAGGACGCTGACACTACAACACATTCGACTTTTCCCGATCATTTTCCAAAACTATCGGATGCTTATTTTTCGTTAGGGCAGGATGCCGATTACTATAAAAATATTAGAGGCAAGTTGAGCAAAGAGCTTAGCGATAGCATACTTTCCGGACTCAATGATCTTGCCTACACTGGTAAAAATCCCAAAAAGCTACAAAGTGAGCAAGTGTTCACGACATCTTTGCTGCGCTCAGTAAGCCTAACAGCAATTGAAGGGCAATACAGGAGAGTTTTGGATGGCGCGGCCCCACTGTCAAATTTCAAGTTTGTTTATGACCGGCCGCAAGAAGAGAAATTTGCTGGTGTAGAGCTTTCTTTCAGTGTCGCCGCAGAGTCCAAGCCAAGCACAAATATTCACGCGATTATTGGTAGGAATGGCTCAGGGAAAACGACTTTGCTCAATGGTATGATTGAAAGTATCGTCGGACCAGAGGAAAAAAACAGCTACTTTTTCGATACTAGCGGGATACGGCGACGTCCAATCTCAAGGGACTATTTTAGCAGCCTTGTGTCGGTAGCATTCAGCGCTTTTGACCCATTTTCCCCGCCACAAGAACAATCTGATCCATCCATGGGTACTTGCTATTATTATATTGGGCTTAAAAACATCACCAGCGACGCCACATCTGCACTCAAAGAGTTGCCAATGTTGAGAGAGGAGTTTTGCTCAAGTATTGCAATTTGCATGAGCCAGCCAGAAAAAAGACGCCGTTGGTTAAATGCGATTAATGCGCTTGAGTCAGACGCGAATTTTGCCGAAATGCACCTTCAAAGCCTAGGCCACAAATTTAAGACTGGCCAGCTTGAAAAAACGGCGCTTGAATTGATTAGAAAAATGAGTTCCGGTCATACAATTGTTCTTTTAACAGTGACAAAACTAGTTGCAACGGTTGAGGAAAAAACACTTGTCATAATTGACGAACCAGAAAGCCACCTCCACCCGCCGCTACTTGGTGCGTTTTTACGAGCCCTTAGTGAACTTCTCTTTGATAGAAATGGAGTGGCTATAATTGCGACCCACTCGCCCGTAGTCTTGCAAGAAATACCAAAATCGTGCGTATGGAAACTTACTCGAGCTAGGTTATCAATGTCTGGCAGTAGACCGGGACTCCAGACTTTCGGTGAAAATGTTGGGGTGTTAACTCACGAAGCCTTTGGTCTCGAGGTTACGAAATCAGGATTTTACACCCTCTTGCAAGCAGCCGTTGATGAGGGGGAGACATTTGACGATATAATGTATGAATATGATGAACAGCTTGGCTTTGAGGCGCAAGCTACCCTGCGAGCAATGATACTAAATAGAGATAATCAGGCTGTTAAAAATGAAAAAGCTTAGCTCACCAGAATTCGGTGCGACAGATACATATTCTACATGTGTCAATTCTGTCGCTGACGGAGCTTTGAAAACCAAATTGGAAGCGTGCTTGCCGGAAATAGCAGACCAGTTCCTTGGCTACAGTGAAAAAGCGGCCATTGCGGAACTATATACGATTATACCCGCAGCAAGAAATAACCCCAATCAGTTGGTTATTGCCAATGTGACGAAAAACGAGCTTACGAAGCTCTACAACAATCACATGCTAAAAAAAGAAATGCCTCGAGCAATATATGACAGCATTTTGGTGGCGGCCAATGACAGTTGCCCTTTTTGTGGAGACATTGGTCAACCCAAAACACTGGATCATTACCTTCCTAAGGCCAGATATCCTCAGTTTTCAGTACTTCCAACAAACCTGGTGCCATCTTGTAGGGATTGCAACACTGGAAAATCCGCTTCCATTTACCAAACGCCTGAGAGCCAAATTCTGCACCCATACTTCGAAGACGATTGCTTTTATGAAGAGAAGTGGGTCACGGCTACCGTCATTCATAGCGAGCCCGTGGCCCTAAGTTTTCATGTTGCACCGCCCAACGCTTGGGACGTTTGTAGAAAGGACAGGGCAGAAACGCATTTTAGAGATTTGGATCTTGCTGGTCGGTATAGCATACAGTGTGTTAAGGAGCTTACTTGTCTGATTTATCAACGTAAGAAAAGCATGTCCGCGCTCAGCAGTAACGAGTTTAGGCAGCACTTGCTATGCGTGTCTGACGGCTCGCCATACGTGAATCACTGGAAAGCTGTAATGTACCACGCACTTGCGAATGATGAGGTGTTTTGTGCCTCTAACTTTGCCGCAATTTTTGATCCCGAGGTATAGGAATTAGAATTTGTCTGCCACGATTAAGCAAGGCTCGGATTTCCAAGAGTAATACCCAAGGAGAAGCGTAAACTGTGGGCGTTTTGCTTTTACAGGCTTCCATCGAACAAAGTTTCTCCCCACGACACCCTTAACGTCTAGGGTTGAAGCATCGCATGAAATTTAGAAGTGAATAAAATCTATTCCGCGGCAACCAATGCAAAGCTTTGCGGCCTATGCAGTATAGCTCTTTTGGTGCCAAGTACTAGTTCGTTGATCTGACATCCCAACAACACACCAACTAGTATATTTGGCCCATAGGTTTGAAGTTTTGTATCATTCAGCCCGACACTTTTGAGATCGCTATTTTGCCTCAGCTTAAGCCTCTTCAGTAAGAATGCCCGAAGCTCAGCGATAACCAAGTTTTCAATGCCATTCATAGTATCAATTATGGGTGGGATAGCGGCATCAATAGCGTCAACAATCGTAAAAGGTGTAAGTATGTTTTTTGAACGACGAGACCAAGTTTCTTGAAGGGTCTTTGGGGAATAATGCTGAAGAGCGCTTCGCAAGCCGTCCATTTCTTCCTGTAAACTTGGTTCAACAACATGATAGCAATCCATTTTTTGAAAGATGGAAAAGGTGCCTTTGTCTAGTGAAAGGTGCTTGATGTTACTAGGGGTGCCATAAGTAAAAGTCATTGCCCAAGAAGGTCCACCAGTAATTTTGCCCGAATTTTGAATTTCAAATCGTATGCCGCTCTTAAAATGCAGATTGGGAATCGTGCCCCTAAATCTCCGACCCTCAGGGTACCGCGTTGTCCTGCCTTCAGGTTTGGAGCAGTTCGCCAGTTCAGAAGGTAGTACCGGCAGGCGCTCTAACTGGTCTGGGTGCCGCAAATCCTTCGCTTCGGTACCACGAATTGCACAAGCAACGTAATATGCAATAAGTGGCGGAAGCGCATTTCCTGCCATTTTAATTTTTTGACTATAGCCTTTTGCAAACAGCTGAAAAGATATAGGGAAGCTCTGCAAGCACAACCGCTCCCTAATTGTCAGTCTGCGATAATTTTGCATGTTGGCACCTGACTCAATGACGATACTTTCTCTAGAGACCTTGGTGCACGTCGCAGTTACTGTACGCGCTGGCTTCGCTAATATATCTGGGAACGACATAGCATTGTATACAGGATGGCGGCATTTTGCCTGTGCATTCAGGCGCACTTCCTCTTCCGTCATGGCCAACTCGGCTTTGTGGTCTGTGAGTTCGCGGCGATCCAAACCAATTCCATAGACTGGATCCTGTGGTTGTTCTTGATTTAGAGCATCCATGACACAACCAAGAGTACGCTCAGGACAATGCTGTGAATACTCTAATAAAAGCTCCAGCGGGAAATTGCCCGCCAGACACCGTTTTCGTTTCTGTGGGAGCCCATATTCAGCGAGGTTCAAGCTGCGGATATTGTCCGCGCCATTCGGAAATAGGTGAGCAAACTCTCTGAGGGATCCAGAGTCAGAAAAGAGGGCCGTTTTGAGAATCTTCTCAACCCGAGGGACGTTTTCCATCACCCAAAATGATGGCCGCAAAGCATCGACAATTTCTAGAAATTTTCGTATATCGACCATTCCGTCTGCCAAATCGCCACTACCACCTCTATTTGATAAAGAAAACTGAGTACATGGCGGGCTGCCGACTACAACATCAATATTCTTTGGCAGCAGGTCAAGTTCGAGACTGCGTATATCGATAGATGTAATTTCATGGCCATTATTTGCATTATATGTGTCTATAGCGGGCTGCCATTTTTCATATGCAGCGACAACTTCAATGCCCGCGCGGTTTAGGCCGACTGTCCATCCGCCGATTCCCGAATATAAATCAATGGCTCGCATTGGAGATTTCCTTTAACCTGACGAAGTAAATTATTGCATAACAAACATTGAACAAAAAAGGAAGATCCTTGACAAGATCTTTTATCCTGCGTTCTGAATAAAATGATACCCATTAGGCTCCATCTGCCAATCTTCTCGAATACACTCAAAAAAGTAGCGATATGGGCCTCTTATTATCTTCGGCGTATAATCATTCGACATAAGTTTCGTGCGATCAACCAACGCAAGATGGTATGAGTTTCCCAAGTCTTTCGCTTTACTGATCTCATTGTCAGACCAATAGAAGTGCGGCTTTTTATCAAAGGATTTTACTTCGAGAAACCTATCATGCCTCGTAGCGTTGATTGATGAGAAGGATAAAATATCGTATCCAGCGCTTGCGTTGATAGTTGAAATTCTCGTCACTAAGTCTAAAAATGGGTGATCGGCCAATGTGGCTCTTTCGCGGTTCAACACCCACTCTTCCGCAATTCCCCCCAATACTTCTTTCCTCGCATTTTGGTGGCCAATTTCATCGGGCGTAACGCCGGGAGTGTGAAATTCCCGTAAATTAGAATTTCTTGAGGCGGCTTCAAAATACCTGATAAAATTTTCGGCTATTTCCCAGTGGCGCTGATCAATTTTTTCTCTTTGGAATATTTTGAGGTTAAGCAAAAGATTTCGATAGCCTCTTATATTCCAACCAAGACTGGCTGAATCCAATACCAGTTTGTTCGTAGACTCAATTCGCTGAGTGTGTAGAGAAAACTCCTTCAAAATTTCGGTGTCGACCAAGTATGTTATCAATGCGTCCGCCAAGAGCTTATGAATTGCGTCTCTCTTGGTGGCTTCAGGCCTTAGAAGTTGAAGTGATATTTGATCGCCCGCACGAATCGATATTAGCTTGAGTTTTTGAAGAAACTCTATGCAAGGTGCAGTGCAATAAGCTACTTGAGGTGAGCTGGCTGCTATATCCGAAGCTAATTGGCCATAACTGACACGACGATCAATTGTCTGAAGCGCTTCAATAACGGTCTGCAATTGACGCAGTGTTGGGACATCAGCCATTCTCCATTCTGCTTTCGTAGCTGGCTATAACGGCCCTAATATCTTCGAGTCCTTCATCTTCACCCAAAGCTATCGAGAATAGCGGAATTTCGTTGGAATCTACAAGCTGATTTAGCCTTGTTTCTTTGGCTATCAGTCGTTGGTGGATGTCGATGTCAATCGTGTGTTGCGACTGAAGGAAGTAATAGTGTGTTAATTGCTCCTTTTTAAGACCTACACGATGAATACGGTCCTTAGATTGAATGAAGCGTCCGGCATTGAAGTCACAGTCAAAATAGATAGCTGCATGACAGGCTTTATGGAGGGAAATGGATTCCCCAAGTGTTTGCGGGTTGGCAATTAATATCGATGTTTTTCCCCGAGACTTGAAACGATTAAGTATAGCCTCGCGCGTCGACAAATCGACGTTTGACTCATCCTCAACGGAACTGTCGACAGGGGTTGCTCCGTAAATTACATCAACCTCATCTACCAGATCACTCAATGCATCTTTTAGTTTGAACAGATTGCCAATAAAAACAGACCAAATGAGTACTTTCTTATGCTCCGCTAACAATGTCTTTACAAGATTTCGCGTTGTTTCGACCTTAGGAAGGTCCGCGTCCCTATCAAAGCCTTTTATCAATGATAAAATGTTGGCGTCAGCTATAGAGATGTCTGACAAACCCAACGTCGTGAACCCTTCTTCCTCTAGCGGCTTTAAGAGTAAACTTGGATTGGTGGCTGCTTGGCGAAGCCGAATTAGTTTTGCACGGCCTAGTGTTGCCTTCACGGTATCATTCGGCTCCACCAACGCAGGGATTGTCGCTTCTTCGATGAACCGGTATATTGTTTCCTGATCTATGGACATTTCAACAGGGACAATATTTGTCCTTATCTCTGGTAGATTTAGATCTTTTTTTCGTATTCTAGTGAAAAAGGGCTGAAGATTTTCTTGTAGTCTTTTGGGGCCTTCCATCCCCATTCTGCCTTCAGTCATAGCAAGTAGTTGATGTCTGGAAAAACCGATCAGGTTTCTATTAGGGTACAAAAATTTAAACAGATTAGCCAAATCCTCATAGCCATTGGGCGCGGGAGTGCCAGTAAGAACAACACGCGATCTCGCAGAGCCGGAAATCTCCAAAATTGCGCTGGACCATACACCGTCATGCCCTTTTACGTAATGAGCTTCATCGAGCACGAGCATCGATTTTCTAGTCCCTGTATTCAAAAAGTGCGAAATCACTTCCTTGTTTGAAGCCACAGTTGGGTAGCTTGTTAGCGTCATTTCGGTCCGGCGAGATTCAATAGAAATGTTTTTAAAGTAATTCAGTCTGTCAGAAGGCGAGACAAACCCGGCAAGTCTTTTTGACATAGGGGCTCGTAAGAAAATATCGCGAAACTCTGTTTCCCATGCGTCAAAGCATGAAAGAGGACCGACTATTACTAGATGATTTACATGCTTGGGATGGTCTTCTGGTAGAGAATTCAAGTATGCAAAGGCGGCGTAGACGACAGAAGTTTTCCCTGCGCCGGGTACAGAGAAGTTGCACGCATTTTGCGAGAAAGCTATATGAAAAGCAGAGAGAAGTTGAAGTCTATAAAACACACGCCCGAGGCACGTTGATTTAAGTATATTTACGAATTCTTCGAATTCGGCACTTGCGAAGTCGGCGTCCCATATTTTGCGGGCTTGATCGCTAAAGGACTCAAACTCTCTGAGCTCCTGTTCCGCTTTGGAGATTGAGCTGGAGACATTATCAGAGGATATAACTTTTCCACCTGATCTCGAAAATAACTTGAAAAGCCTATTATATTCAAGCACCACATTTTCTGGCGATACCATGTAACAAATTTTGCCATTTGAGGAAGAAGGCTGTCCGCCTCGGCGCTGTAAATAGAGACCCGCAGCACGGTCCCTTAGTAGTTCTTCTAATTCGCCGGCAATTGATAGAATTCCGGTTTCCGCATCATAATCAATTCCAACCTCGAACATATTAGGGTCCTAGTTATACCGATTTTTTGAAGATTTTTCGCATTTCGTAAGACCGCCTATTAATCTGATCTACCAAACTTTCGTTTTCTATATTGGCTAAGAATTCAGGCGCATCAATATCTATAGATTCTAGCGCGCTTATAGCTCGCTTCAGCAATCTGTTCGGCTCGATTTCGCCGGATTTATCGGATAGCCTGTCATTGGAGATGCCAAAATTTCGTTGTAATTTTGGCCCTACCGCTTCTCTCCACTGGGCTGTCAAAGCCTTCGCTGCATCAATTCTTGTAGCGTAGTCGTCTCTATGGGTTACATGGAACTCATCTAGCGATGGTAGATTCTCTGCGATAGAATTAACATTCTCCCGGTGATTCTCAGCAAAATCAGACCAAATATTTTCGTGAGCGAAGAAGCAGTTCTTCTTCTCTGAGCTACTATGGGAAATTCGCCTATATTCTTTTCCTGTACCTACAAGCTCGGAGCCGCCATATCTTATATGGTCGAATTGAATTGTAAGAAGATCGTTTACATCAAGTTCGGTGTCGAAATCCCATTGGACCATAGAATTGCCGTTTTCAAATTTTTTTATGTCCGCATACAGATCAACAAACATGCCTTCTTTCGTGCCCTTACCATCTTTCAAGAGATTATAGAGGCCAGCACACCTAATATAAGTCAGGTATTCATCCATCAATTCCATGATGCCTAAGAGCTTTTGAAATTCAGTCCGGTTGAGGCTCATAAGCTTTTCAGGTTCGCTGATACGTAAGCGCCCAAGACGCTTTGCATGCAGGTACTTTTCTATCGGCCCGTATCCAAGTTTGGGGTCTTCGCCCAACTGGTATTGGGTCTCAAGCTTTACAATTTCTTTTTCATTTTCGTCGTAAGCATCAGGCAGAACAACCGCTGTTAGATAGCTTTTATTCATTCGTTGAAGTAACATTGCTCGACGATTGCCATCAATTATCACACCATCCATGGTCGTGATACCCGGCTCCAATTGACCTTTTTCCGCAAGATCTGCTTGGGTTTCTTTGTTCCTTTTAGGGTTTACATCCCACAGAAAGCCCCGAATTTTATTGTGGACTTCGTCGTCGTACTCTTGAGCCTCCAATCCGGTTTCAGCCTGCCAAGTGAGCATTTCCGTCTCAAGCCGCCCATTGTGTTGATTGAATAGAAGAAATTCCATATCAATGTCATAAATTGGAAATTCTCGTCTTTCCTCCTTATAGAAAAGAACCTTTTTCGATTTCGGCTCTTTTTGTAGCAAGTCTCGGAAGTATCGCTGGCGCGCTTCAAGGCTGGTAGTCATTTCTTCATATTCCCCAAAATTAGAAACACATAGTAGAACCATAATCACAACAAGAATCTAATCAAGCTGTGATTGTGTTTTGGGAACCCGGTAAGAATTAAGTAACGTTGAAAATTGAGCCTCCGGACTTCGCACAATTTGCATTATAGCCGGACGAAAAATCACAGTTAGGCAACAAGACACTGTGACAATAGTGACAATAGGTGCTCCTATTGGGGGCTATTGTCGCTATTGTCACGTGTCACAGCGGTGTCAGAGGGCTGGATTGACCAGAAACCGGCCTTGGGTCTGGCCCGCTGTTGTGCCCTGACGCACCGGGGCAGCCATCAACCAGCCATAACCAACCAGATCAAAACAGGCGTCTTTGATCTCTTTGGCCGTTAGGTTCCGCATTGGTCCGCTTCGCTGCAAATCTCGCACGCTAAATTCAGAGAAGTCAGTGTCCTGAATATGCAGAGCAAGAGTGCGCGTGTTGGCCCCGCCGCCTGATTTGCTTGCCACCCCGTGCGCGCGTTCTGCCATTGGGCCAGCGTAAGCTTCCATAAAATCAATGATACTTTGCAGGGTTGTCGCACTGATTTCGGTGGGCTCTGGTCCTTCCGGTGCTACTGCCCAGTTTATGCATTCAATCGTAAGTGCCAATCGCAGGCACTGTGCCTGCGCCTTACCCCACCAGCCAGCCATGCGCGGGTTATGCTTGAAGCGGTCTACCAAACCTTTCCACCAAAGCCTGAACAATTCGGCAGCTTCAGCAGAAAGCGGCAAAATGCGCGGGCGCAGAGCTTGTTGATCGTCCAGCTCAAATTCCAAAGCGTCGAGCCTCCTTGTTATCTGCGTAATGACCCTGTCGTCAGGAATATACTCGGGCCGCTCCCTTGGCACAGAGCTTGGAGCGAAATAAAGGAACCGGGCGCTAAGCCCGTCATCATCCCCTTTAAGAAGGCATGTTTCCAGCCTGTCAGGCTGTATGCCGCCTAGCACTGATATTGCTAGACTTGATATATGTAAGGGCTCACCGCCATTCTTGACGCGATCAATGGTGTAAGGGCGTCCACCGAATGCTTCGAGCCATATAGCCCGGTCGCCGCCTTTGCCTGAGGAGTATCGGTCCATACTTGCGAACCACCCTGAAAGCTCATCACGAACCGACAAAAAGCCCTTTGGGTGCCCTTTAAGCCCCGCTAAAAGCGCTTCTGATGTCGCATCTCTAATAAGCACTCGTTTGCGGCACGGCACCTCGGGCGCAATAGCGCTCTCTGGCATAATCGGGGCTGCAAAGCCTTCTTCTCCAGCACTTTTAACATTCTGGACCCACCTTCCATGTGCAAGTTCCGCCTCCAGTTTATCAGTTTCATAAATGAGGAGTGCTTCTTTGTGCTGGTCAAGGCCATTAGCCTCTATTTTGCTAACCGCCGAAAGTACCGGGTCCATTGCAGGGCTTTTTCCAGATGATGGACTGCCAACAAGGATTGACCAAAGGACACAGGGCTCTGACCAAGTCCCCCACGGGGTTATGCGGCGGGAAGCACCGATCAGTGAAGCGCAGGTTGTAAGAAGAGTACCAGCAACATAGTCTACCGGTGATGAGGTGCAGCTTGCGGACTGCGCTAGCCAGTCCCTCACTTGCGGCGGGAATATCTCCAAGGGGAAGGCTGGAGGGGTGTTATCTTCGTTCAGGAAGCTTTTGTCGGGTTCGGGCCAGTTATCATTGGCACCCCGAGCGCTGGCAGTATCCATAGCAGGGACACTATGAGCACTAAATGCACTGACCGCACCACTACTACTGACAGCACTATAGCGCTCAGCTTGGTCGAGTAAGGCCTGTATTTGGTCTTTGTTCCATCCTTCTTGGGTGGCGTCAGCAACATCCCAACCCGTGGGAAGGGTATCACACGGTGCCCCGCCGAGTGCTTTTACCGCTATTTGGGAGGCATTAGGGCCAATATCAGCGCTAAAAGCACTATTTCCGGTAAAAGCGCTTTGTGCAGCTGCAGTGCTTTTGCCCCCACTTGCCGCCAATAGTGCATCCGCAGTTTCGAGTGCTCCAGCACTGCCAAGCGCTTTCTGTATGGTGGCGGAGTTTATCGGAACGATGCCCACATATTCTGCCCCAGCCTTCAGGCACAGCTTAGCAACCTTGCGGGCATACTTGTGGCCCGGCACATCATTGTCTGGCCATATAATCACCCGTCGGCCTTTGAGAGTGCTCCAGTCGCTTTTGTCAGCAGCGTTTGATCCTCCCATGCTGGTGGTGGCAAGAAATCCCTTCATACTCAGGGCGTTTGCGCATTTCTCACCCTCAACAATGATAACGGCTTCACTCTTGCGAGCCGTTATCCCGTCAAGCTCATAAAGCACTGGCTCCGCAGGCCACACCCAAGCCCCGCGCTCCAGACAGTAAGGCCTTATCTCCTTTTTGCCGCCTTGCCCTTCAAAGCGGTATACGGCGGCGATGCTCTCCCCTGCTGTATCACGGTAAGGGTACATTTCCTCAGGCACACCAAACTGGTGATGGGATTCTGGAAACTCAATAGTCATTTGCTACTCCTGCGATTTGGCAAACATACTTGGCTGCGTCCACTGGTGTCATGGCGTACAGGTAGCTCGCTAGGCTGATCAGATCACCGCCGCTGTCACCCGTGGCAAAATCAGACCAGCGGCCTGTATGCAGGTTAATCTTGAAGGAACCAGCTTTCCTGTCATGGCGCGTGGGGTTCAAGGCCATCCACTCACTGCCCACCCGCTTGCCTTGCGGCAAGATGCTCTGGATTAAGGTGCTGATGTAAGGCTGTGTTACTTGGCGCGTGTGTGCAAAAATATCATTAGGCATCGTTTGCGGCCTCCGATGTAGAACGCACAAGCTTGCTCTCAACCCATGCGTCAAGGTCACAGCGCCGGTAGCGGACCGAACGTCTGGAAATCTTCGCGAACATTGGCCCACCGCCGCGAACCCGCCAGTTCTGTAAGGCACGTACGCTGTGCCCTATATAATCAGCGGCCTCATGCTCATTCATGAGCGGAGTAGAATTATCGTGTATGGGAGCGAGATTCATAAAAGTTCCTCAGGGTTGCGTTAGCCAGCGCACTATTGCGCTGTGCAACCCTTAAGAACTCCACCAAGAAAGTTTTAAATATGGTTTTAAATTAAAAGCACTCAGAAAAATCCTGCTCGCCATTTAGAGCATAATGATCGGGAACTGATCCATTGCGGTCCTGTTTAGGTATCGGAGGATGCATGTTCGCATGGGGTTCACCGAGCACTTACTCATCAAATGCAGAACTTATTACACTTCATGCACTCCGCCTTTTCACTTAGTTCATGCGAATTTCCAGTAATTTTCTCGCAAGTGGATGAAGATCAATGTCACAGGCTTGTTTGAGGCGTCGCTTTCCCAGTCGTTTATCAATTACAGCCAAGCTCTGGATCAAAGGGTCATCATCCTCGAGCGCTTCACCAATACTCAAGTCATGAATGAACTCCCAGCATGACTGATAGACATGCTGACGAGAAACTTCACCATATTCTACCGGTTGATCTTGGTATCTTTTGGTTTGTTCATCGGTCAGAGGCAATGGGCCCTCAATTCTCCAAGACATTCGATTGCCCGACGCACGTGTGCAGAAATTGGCAATCACGTCTCCATCGAGAGTAAACCAAGCATGACCACATGTGCAGTTGCCGTACGCTGTACTATGAAGTGCCACACGGCCTTTGAGGGCCTTGGCGAAATTCGCTTCAACACACTGTTTAAGTTTTGACCAACGCACAAGTCACCTCCTTTTAAACTTTGGACCGGTATAAGACCGGACCTCATTGCCACGCTCAAGCAGCTGGTTCTGTCGCCACGCAGCTTCTTTGGCACTCGCAGCCTCACCTGCCCGCTGATCCTCAAGGATCATGGCAAGCTTCATCAGTGCGAGTTTCTTGTTGGCATGCTGTGATCGCTCTTCTTTGGCTACCACGGTCACACCAGAGGGTCTGTGGGTGGCCCTGACGGCACTGTCTGTTGTGTTGACATGCTGACCACCGGGGCCTGAGGCCTTCATGGTCTGATAGTCCACGTCCTGTGTATTAAGGGTCGGTACATCAGCAACAGAAGGTGCTCTTTTTACCGACACAAACCAATTCTTCCGCTTGTGGTTTGGGCGGTAAGGACTTTCGCCCATCCATTTGATAGAGCCGGTACGATCCTGCACAAAAGTATCCACACCCTTGCCTTGCACTTTGAGCAGAAGTGACGGGGAGTGAGGAGCTGGCTCCCCTTTCCACATCAATTCAGCGGTTAGACCTTCTGCCGTGGCCTCCCTAACAAACTGCTTTGCAAGGTTCACTACCACCCATTCGCACTCGCGCGGACCAGATCCAGCGGAAACATTTAAGTAAACTTCCATTACCGCCTCCTGGTTTTGTATGTAATGAGTGGGCGCATGGCGGCCACAGGTTCAATCAACCCGGCATTAGTGAGGGCATTAATCACCTCTTCGATGTCCTTATAGGCCTCCGGAGCTTCTTCAAAGATTAGTGCTTTGTCTTCGCAGATCACACGACCTCCAAGCTTGGTCTTGGTCAGTTCAGAAACGCTGTAACGCTTTGAAAGCCTAGCCTTTACATCGGAGCGTTTCCACTTACGTCCCGCACCATGTGCCAGCGACCAGAGCGCAGCTTCTGCTCTCTCGGTCTTTGGCATAACCACATAGGTGATTGCACCACGAGAGCCCGGGATAACTACAGCTCCATTATCGCTCGGCGCAGCGCCCTTACGGTGAAGCCACAAACCATTTTGTGGTGTCACACTGTTGTGGCAGATATCCAGCAAGCATTCACCGTCTGTGTTCAGCTTCTCCATAAAACGCCGTGCGATCACCTTGCGGTTTACCTCAGCCCACAAAACGGCTTTGTCATGGCGTTCAATGTAGGCATCAAATGCATCAGTGTTCGCCTTGAGGCCCTGAGCCCGATATCTATCCACATGCCTACGCAGGATGGCTTCGCCCAAGCCGCGAGAGCCGCTATGTACCAAAAGATGCACGGACTTGGCATCAAGGCCCATTCGCTCGGCAACTTCAGCGTTGAAGATTGTCTCGACTGTTTGGAATTCGGCGAAGTGATTGCCGCCACCAATAGTCCCCAGCGAATGCCCTGCATCCTCAGAAGATAGGCCTGTTGCATCCAGCAAATCACTTACGTCGTCGTCATAAGCTTCTTCAAAGCCTTTAAGTTTCTTCACAGTCTTATCAAGTTTGAACTTGTGAACGGCAATATCGGTTCGCCACAGCCCCATACCGCAGCCAATGTCATTCCCCACCAAGTGAGGATAGATGACGCCTTCAGCCAGAAACGAGGCGCCTACAGGGATACCTTTTCCCGGATGCAGGTCAGGGTGACCCACTGCCCGAGTGATGCCCGGTAGTCGTGCAGTTTCCTGAAGCTGGCGAATAGCCTCGCCTTCGATCCAGCTTTGATCTGATGCAATAATGTTTATTGAGTTTTGATCTGTGCAACATGCACAGTCAGTTGTTAGCTGAGAACTCTCAGCTCCATAGGAATGGCCCATGATTTTTCTTCCTGATTCAGAAAGTTAATAAGTAGTGTCGAAATATCGGTTGAAATCATGTTTTGCATTGCGACCCTCCTTATTCTGATCAGTTAATGGGCAAAAATAGATGGCGAGTGAATAAGCCTGTAACCTTCAGAACACAAGCTCTAACAATCACTTAATCATCCACACAAGAAGCTTGTCTATCATTCGTTGTATATTTACAACAATCGAAAGGTTGGGGGATCGCTATGGGTTGAAAATGGAAGTGGTACCTGCGGATATGAACGCCCGCTTTGGAAAATGTCGGACACCATCAATCAGGTCATCTCTTTAGCATTGCACTTAAGACGTTCCTGATCAATCCGGTTCGAGAGATATTTTTTCATCGGTGTATCGCCCAAGCCTTTCCCATCCGCATATTCGCGTGGGAACTGAAACTTGATGATCTCACGGACTTTCTCGTAGATGCTGGTTTTACTGTGAGAAAGGTCAATCATTTCATTTTCATGGCCCCAACGGTATGCCTTCAAAAGCACAGCCTCGCGAGAGGGGCGGCCCACTGGCTTTTTTGTGGTTGGCTGGATATCTGGGGCGTTGACCAGTCGAACTGAATGGAACCAGAGCCCTCCTCCATAGACAGTAGATTCCTTCCACTCCACGCTACCATTCCAGACATCTACCGGGATTGGTACTGGAAAGTCATTCACATCTCTTGGGTGGCGGTAACCTAGAGCGATCTTGCGGCCCTCTTGCACCGCCGATTGATTGGTCAGCTTCAAGATCGACCTGACCAATTCCATAGGGTTGATATTTGTCATGAAACCCCGAACATTTTCGTCTTGCTCAAAAAGATCGATCATTTCCATAACGTGAGGGGCTTTATCGTCCGGGACCATGACTTCAACGAAGGACCGTGCATGATCCAAGTTTTTGTTAGCGATCTCCAGCACCTTCTCAATGAGGCTTTCAAATTCATCCTGACCATAGCCAAGAATATCATGTAGGAATTTACCCTGTTCCCAGAGCTCAAGCGCGTGACTGGTTGCCATCGAAAACTACCTATACTCAATGCAAAAGACCAACAACATGGCCCATTATTTTTTAAACAATCCGCCAATAGCACTCGACATACTATCCGCCACCTCATGCATGGTTGCATCTGCGAGGTGAGCGTATCGGGCTGTGGTTTGTGGCTGAGAATGTCCCAAAAGTTTGCCAATCATAGGCAAGCTGTGGCCTGCTGTAACCATGAAAGAAGCAAACGTGTGCCGCAAATCGTGGATGCGAACGTCATCCAGCCCTGCCCGCTTACGTATACGCCGCCAAGGTTTTTGCATGTCGTTCATATGTTCACCTGTCACGGGGCCAACAATAACATATGGGTTATTTGGCACACGGGTCAGCCCGTCTAACAGGCCTTGAACCTCCGGGCCAAAATAGACCTTCTTCGCGCCTGTTTTACTGTCAGGCAGCATAAAGCAGCCTTCTTTGACATAATCCCATTTCAAGGTCTGAATTTCGCCAAGCCTTGCACCGGTTAGAAGAAGTAATTTGAAGAAGGTGACAACATACGGCGTCTCAATACCATCGCGCTCACACTCGCTCAAAACATTGCCCAGCCGTTCCATCTCCTCATTTGAAAGATAACGCTCGCGTTTATTCTCTTTATATTTTTTCACATGGCGGCACGGATTACTGCCATCAGGACGAAGCCCCCACTGTTCACACAGGTTCATCATTTTAGAGAGCGCGGCAAACGTGCGGTTCGCCTGAATAGGTGTTTCCCGAAAGCCATGCATAAATTTGGCAACATCCGCTCGCGTTAGCGCCTCAACTTTATGCTTTCCAAGCTTTGGCTTGATTTCTTTTTCAACAGAAATTTTATAGGTACGCTGTGTTGATGGCTTCAAATGCACCTTTACGTGCTCTTCGATAAACCGCTCACACACGTCACTAACCAGAGGCGCATCCCGGAACATGCGCTTTTCTTCACTCGGGTTGCCGCCAAAAGCCACATCCGACAAAAGCCGCTTTGCTTCTTTGCGCGCTTCGTCGGCAGTGATGGTGCCATGCCCTCCGACAGTCAATCTTCGTGTACGCCCATCGGACCGGTATTGGATCAAGTAAGACTTCACACCTGACTTAAACACACGTAGTCCAAAACCCTTGATTTCATCGTCCCAAACAAAATAGTCTTTGGCTTCGACTTTTGCACTATCAACAACTCGCTTAGACAGTCTCATACATTCCCCAATAAGTTTTAGCTTCACGCTTCCGCGGAAGCACCACGGAAGCAAACGGAAGCGAAACACAGCGTATCTACGCGAAACTTAACGTTAGGTGAATCTTTATAACCATTTGTTATATATAAGCAATTGTTAACTTAGAGCACTACGGCGAAACCAATCAATTCGGATTTGTAATCATCAGGCCCCGAGTTCGAATCTTGGTGCCGGCACCACTTTTACCCAAATTATACAGTGCTTAGGCACGCCCCTCTTTTTGCATTGAGACGGGGTTGCGTCTATTCTTTATCGCTCCAATGATGATCCTAATTTTATGTACTATTCCAACTATTCTACTGAGCCGAAACATTATAGCATGCATGCGTAGATCGCGCGGTTAACGACGCATCAAAGCCATCAAGAGCCTCTTGCTCGGAAACAGTTTCTACAAACTGATGCACCTGTTCAAGTACGTCACTATCGGTTTCCAAAAATAATTGGGCTAAAGCCGCCAAGACTGAGATATGTTCAGGATGCTGCTCAATAAAGTCTAGAACCTGCAGTACAACACGGCTTTTAAAGCCAACCTCTGCATATGGTGTCTTGTCCCCAAGCGACAGCGACATTACAGGTTTATCCATACGCCACATACGTTTGGTTTTGGCTAACATTTTCTCCTCGATCATAATCTGGATAGGCAGTGCATACCCGCCAGATTCCCCAGGCTCGCCATACTCCATCGGCACACCCAACTGCTGGACTTCCCAGGGCATCCGCGCAGAGCGAACAAAATTAGAGGTTTCAGTGAAACAGGATACAGAACGAATGCCTGTGGCAACTGCGAACTCAAATAGTCCAGTATAAAGCTCATAGTGAACTGGTTTTCCGGTTTTGCTTCGGCTCTTACTATCCACAATGAAGTACCTAGACAGCTCAAAATCACGCGAATCGGAAGGAGGGGCTGCTAAGACACAAGCTTCACGAAAAATGCTATTGAGCTGTGTCTTAACTGTTGTAGGGTAGATGCGCATCCCCCCTAATATCTCCATGTCGGGCGATAACTTGAGTAAGTATATGGCGTCATCGGTATCGAACTCATCACGCTCGAGACCATCTATCTTTGCCAGTCGGGACCACCCGCGCTGCTCAACAAAGATTTTATGCCGAAGACGATACATATCTTCCAAAATACACCCATACAAGTGGCGGTTGTGCTTATTGATGATGTGGATCATCTGAACCTCTCCTAATTCGGTGATTAACTTTCAAAAAGAGTAGGGGCTTAGCACAGTTTTGTCATTGGCAGAAAACTACCAGAAGTACAACTTTAATTAATGCTTTTATACCTTAAAGCTGTAGCGACTAGGGCCTCAGTGTTTGACACACCAAGCTTTCTTTTCGCAGAGGCGAGATGTTTTCGAACAGTACTGATGGTTGTATCAGTGATTTTTGCTATCTCTGGAGCGCGCATATCCTCAGAAAGATAAGCTATGACTTGACGTTCTTTTTTAGTCAGCTGGTCTATTTTGGGAACCGGAGCTATAGTCAACAAATTGGGCATCAAATTTTTCTGATGACACCGCATCAAAATTTCTCGCGCACTCCGGTGAGCTTGGATCGCTATTGTGTTTAACACGCCTTGCATCACAGGGTCCCGATGAAAATTCAAGCCAGCCATCGACATCATCGCAAGTTCAGTTTTGCTGACCTGCAAAGGCACGACCAGCCCTTCGTGCAAATCTGCCTGCCAAGCTTCGTTAAAAATACGGTATTGATTTTTTGTTAATTCCTTTTTCTCCACAAGCTCCGACCAATAATATGGACGACCATCTGCTTCCAATCCGCCACAAAATTGTGCGATCGGATCGTCGATATAATATCCATTTCGCACAAAATGCTTAAGCCAATCACTCTGCCATGTTCCAAAAATTGGTTTGCGGTCTGGTACGCAGGGTAGTCCGTACATACTGGTACATATATAATGTTCAATGCGATATTGTCGCATCGTCGGTGCCAATAAAGCTTCGAGGTCGTCAATCGTATCAATATCAGGTATCGCCTCAAGAAACTGCTGCAACGGCTTAAACACTACGGCTCCTAAAAAATCTGCAATTAACGCTAGTGGTGACCTAAATCGGCATTTTTCATAACGCTAAAAAAGGGTCCCCTTAGACATAAACATATATAATTTGGATTGTAATGCACACGAAAATCGTGCTGTACCATTTGCACCGCTTCCAAAAATACATGCTCTAAAAAGAGACGAACCTCGACTTAGTTGAGGTATGACAGCAAGAAGCAATCTAATTTATCAAAAAAAAACAGGGCCTAGGCACTTCTTCAATATAATCAATCGCGCGACCAATATCATAAAAAAGACCATTTACAGCCATCAGGCGCTAAAGGCGGACGACGGACCGTATTAAGCCTATCGTCCGCCCAGACCCCAACCGTATTTTCGGGCGCTCAAAATAATATCGTATTCTTCCAAGTAGAATTCCGCCGCAAATAGATTTCATTAGCTAGCTGGACAGAAAGCGATGCGCGGACCCTGCACCACACGCCTTACACTACCCATTTTGACCAAGACTCAATATCGGCTAATCAGACTACTTTTATTTTACCGATTGCATTATCAGCAACCTATGGATGAACTTCTTGTGTGATAGGCGGCCCTCTCTGGCCTAGAACTGTGTGTCAGCACCTGATCTAAGCGATTCATTACTGCAGGAGCGACGGGAAAGTTATTTGCATTAGCCCATAATTGACGTTTTTGTCAGGCCTATTGGGCGGGGCAATTGGTCTGCAACCAATCCCCCGCCAGGACCCCCAATCAGCAACCTTGTAGAGACCAGCAACAAACCTGGCGCACCTGAACCAGCGTCGTCCGCCATCGGGCATCGCAAGTGCCTCATTTATCCACAGGCCACTACAAAATCAGAATTGAGCCATTACAAGAGGAAATGCACCCCGCTCAATGAGTCAGACTAATCAGCTTATGGGTGCAATGTTCAGGGGAAATATTATTTTTAGTTGAATGGCGAGCGAAACTGCCTGAATTTTGGTACGAACACCCAGGGACAAGCAAGCTGACCGTATGTGCGAATTTACGGTATTTTTTGAAATACCAAGCAAAACGCCAATGTCTTCGTTAGAACACCCTCTCGCAGCCTGTGAAAGGCACTGTTTTTCCCTGCTGGTTAAATGAGGTATTTTTTGCGTAGTCATTATTAGCTCCGAGAATTTTTTCTGTGCCGCTTTACCAAAGCGGTCCATAGAAACACGGCCAACTGTCAAGGCTTCAAAAAAGTCTCGCGAATCTTCATTATAGAAACAGCATGTCGATGCGTGATAGTCAGCGGAATTGTCAACGGTGTTATATCCTTGTTTCAGACCAAAATCTCGTGCCTGCAACATAAGCATTTTTTGCTCTTTTGTTAACCGCGACTGGCCTACACACTCGTCCCATGTAAAGGAGCGACCAGCCATAAACGCACGCTCCGCAATCGGGTCAAAATGCAAATAACCATGCTTTTCATAATAAGAAAGCCACTCTCCTGGTCGCTTATCGAGGGAAGAAAGGCCAAAAAAAGGATGAAAGCTAAAAAGATATGCGCCGTCCATACCCATTGAGTGGGCAAAATTGTCCACAACAGTGTGCAAAAGCTTTTCATTATCGACGTCTTCAATTTCGGCAATAAAATCATCAACAGTCATTGAGAAATCTCACCACAAATCAAAGATGTATATTGTTCGTCAGGAAGGCCTTCACAACGGCCTGACCCGCGTATGCACGCCCAGTTTTCGCTTGGCGCGTTCGATGTGGGTATGGGCTGTTCGTTCGGCGATTGAAAGAATGCCCGCAACTTCCCAATCCGTTTTGCCTGCAGCAACCCATTTCAAACACTCCTGCTCCCGCGCGGTGAGTTTCACAATGAGCTTGTCATTGTCGTCACTATTCATCGTAATTCGAAGCGCGGCATCATGAAGATACACCCCCATCAGATGGATCGCATGCTCGGCTTCGGGCGCAATATCTGAATGAGCACCCACAACATTAACCGCGCCCGGGAAGGCGCCAACAACATGGATTGGAACAGTCACTCCGTATAAAAGCCCTGCATCTGCCGCTTCATTTTGCACTTCGGCCTGAATTTCGTTCATACCGGAGCGCACAATCTGGTCTTCCCAGTTGAAAGGCAAGTGGTGTTTGGCAGATATCTCCATAATCCGGTCACTGGTTTCCAGATCATTGGCAATATAATGATTTGTCCAGTCTTCCGGATATTCCGCCAGAAAAACAGCGCCGTCAGGCATTGTGCCAAAATTCACACAAGACACACAGGCATAATAATCAAAGCCAAAGTCCTTGATGGTTCTCTGAAAAGCCCGGCCAAGCGGCGCCAAATCACCAGCCTTTTTGGAAAGCTCGATGAAGCTTAGCGCCTTCTGAAAATATTCCAAATTGGCTACATTCCTCATTTCATCGACCCAAACACAAATACCCTGCCGAAAAAACAGAGAATAGTCGGTGCAAATAGAGTTCAAAGTCTTTCAAGGCAAAATTCGCCTTTCACTTCCCAAGCTGCATAGGTTAATTCAAAGAATACTTGATGTACCAATAAAATTTTTGTGTCAAATTTTCGGCCTGCAGCCTCCTTGCTCAAAAAAAACCAGTCCGCTCAACACCTTGAATGACGTGCATACCAGCAACTACAGTTTTTTCGCGATTGACGGTGGCTCGGAAATTCTGCACTTTGCAGACAAGGCAATCTCTAGGGTTTCATAAATGTACAGCAGCAGTTTCAGCGACACAGTGAATATAAGCTTCTGCGCCTTTGCGCTCAATTTCATGGACGTACGCGTGCATCAGCCCGTGCGGGCTATGCGTATGCTCGGCGCCAACGTAAAGCTTTACGCCCGCGAACCGCGCATGATGCAAAACCTGCCGGATGGTGAAGCCAAAATTCTTATTGTCCAGCGGGCTTTCCTGTCGAAAGAAGGATGGCCGCACGCGCTGAAACAAGCCATCCAACAGGGCTGGCTGATGGTCGTGGAATATGATGATTACCCGGAAAACCCGTTTAATGCTGCCAAACGCGCAAATTCCCTGGATTGGGAGCGTTTCAAAATGTGCCACGCCGTCCAGGCTAGCACGCCGCAGCTTGCCAGCGCTTTTCTTGAACACAACCCGGAGGTTGGCCTGTTTGAAAACCAGCTTTTCACAATGCCTGATCCTGTTATCAGAACCGATGAGCATGTGCGCCTGTTTTTTGGCGCGCTTAATCGCCAAACAGCATGGGAGCCCCTTGTAAAGACCTATAACAAGGTCCTGAAAGCCAACCCGAATGCACAAGCTCTGGTGCTGCACGACAAAGACTTTTTTGAAGCGCTGGAAACCGAAAACAAGATATTCAAACCTTCGGTAAAATATGACGAATATCTGCGTATATTGCACAGCTGCCACATTTGCCTTCAGCCGCTCGATGATACCAAATTCAACCGCTATAAAAGCGACATTAAATTTCTGGAGGCGGGCGCAGGCGGCCTTGCTGTTGTTGCCAGCCCTGTGGTTTATGAAAACACGATCGAAGACGGCTACACTGGCGTCATCGCGCGCGGTCCCAAAGAGTGGGAAAAATCACTCACTGCTCTCATAAATGACACAGCCTACCGTACAAAAATCGGAAACAACGCCAAAAATTATGTGCTGAAGAATCGCATGCTGATGCAACACGCGCACAAGCGGCTGGATTGGTACAGACACCTGTGGGCGAACCGAGACGCACTGAATGAGCGGCTTTTCAAGCTTTATCCAGCCCTAAAGCCTTAATCTGCGAGGTTGGGCCTGAGCCAAGCCTCGGCTTGCTCCACACTCACGCCGCGCCGGTCCGCATAGTCTGCCACCTGATCATCCTTGATCTTTCCAACACCAAAATAATGTGCATCCGGATGGGCAAAATAATAGCCTGAAACTGCAGCCGTGGGCAGCATGGCAAAGCTGTCGGTGAGCATGATACCTGCACCCTGCCCGGCGTTTAGCATGCGAAACAGCTCAGGTTTGGCGCTGTGATCAGGACACGCGGGATATCCAGGCGCCGGGCGAATGCCCTGATAGCGCTCTTTAATCAAGTCTGTGTTTGAGAAGGTCTCATCTTTTGCATAGCCCCAAAACTCTGTGCGCGTACGCTTGTGCATCAGTTCGGCAAAGGCTTCTGCCAGCCTGTCAGCCAAGGCTTTCAGCATAATCTCGCTATAATCATCATGTTCAGCCTTAAAGCGCGCCAGATGAGCCTCTATCCCGTGGCCTGTGGTAACGGCAAAACCTCCCATCCAGTCATCAGGGCCATCCGAGCTTGCGATAATATCGGCCAGGCAATCATTCGCACGGCCCGCACGTTTTTCCACCTGCTGACGGAGGCAGTAAATGGTAGACAGTTCGCTTGTCCGGCTTTCATCTGAATAAAGCCTGATGTCATCGCCATCTGACGCGGCAGGCCAAAAACCAACCACAGCCTTGGCGGTGAGCCATTTCTCACCGATAATCTGCTTAAGCATGGTTTGTGCATCATCAAACAAATGCCGGGCGCTTTCGCCCACCACCTTGTCATCAAGAATTTTAGGGTATGTGCCCGCGAGTTCCCACGTGCGGAAAAACGGGGTCCAGTCGATATAGTCTGCAATTTCAGAAAGCGAATAGTCATCAAATACCTTGGTGCCGATAAAAGCAGGCTCCCGAGGCGTATAGGCACCAAATGATGCATGGGCCTTGTTAATGCGTGCAGCCTCAAGGCTTACAAGCCGGTCCACCTTTGGCTTCGCAAGGCGTTTTTCGACAATATCTTCATATTCGGCGCGAGTGTCCCGCACAAAACCGTCGCGCAAGTCTTCAGACACCAGTGTGCTGGCCACCCCCACCGCGCGCGAAGCATCCAGCACATAAGTGGTTGGGCCGGTATATGCTGGCGCAATTTTAACGGCTGTATGCACCTTGCTGGTGGTGGCGCCGCCAATCATCAAGGGAATGTTGAAATTCTGGCGTTCCATCTCGGCAGCGACAGTGACCATCTCGTCAAGGGACGGCGTGATCAGGCCGGAAAGGCCAATCATATCAACCTCGTGGTCATTTGCTGCCTTCAAAATATCTGCCCAGGGCACCATCACACCCATGTCGATCACTTCAAAATTATTGCACTGCAACACCACACCAACGATGTTTTTGCCGATGTCGTGCACATCGCCTTTCACAGTGGCCATCAGGATTTTGCCCTTGGCCTTGGCGCCCTCCTCTTTTTCGGCTTCGATAAAGGGCTGCAGGTGGTTCACCGCGCGTTTCATAACGCGGGCGGATTTCACCACTTGCGGCAGGAACATTTCGCCTGCGCCAAACAGGTCACCCACCACATTCATGCCGTCCATCAAGGGGCCTTCAATCACCTCTATAGGCCGATCAAACATTAGCCGTGCGGCTTCTGCGTCTTCCTCGATAAAATCAGCAACACCCTTGACAAGCGCGTGCTCAATGCGTTTTTCAACGGGCAATTCACGCCAGGAAAGGTCTTCTTTTTTCTCGCGGATAATACCTTTGTATTCGTCAGCCACATCCAGAAGGCGGTCAGTGGCATCATCGCGGCGATTAAGGATCACATCCTCAACACGTTCTCTGAGATCATCAGGAATATCTGAATAAACGGTCAATTGCCCGGCGTTCACAATGCCCATATCCATGCCTGCCCGGGTGGCATGATAGAGAAACACACTGTGCATGGCCTCGCGCACCGGGTTGTTACCCCTGAACGAGAAAGACACGTTCGAGACGCCACCAGAAACCTTGGCATGCGGCAGGTGGGTTTTAATAAGGCGCGTGGCTTCAATAAAATCCACACCGTAATTATTGTGTTCTTCAATACCCGTGGCGACCGCGAAAATATTCGGGTCAAAAATAATATCTTCGGGCGGAAAACCAACCGTGTTCACAAGAATATCGTAGGAACGCTTGCAAATCTCAAACTTGCGAGCCGTTGTATCCGCCTGACCGTCTGTATCAAACGCCATGACCACCACAGCCGCACCGTAGCGCATGATGCGCTTGGCCTGGTGGATGAAAGGCTCTTCGCCTTCCTTAAGGCTGATACTGTTCACCACAGCCTTGCCCTGCACGCACTTGAGGCCTGCCTCAATCACGTCCCATTTAGAGCTGTCAATCATCACCGGCACACGGGATATATCAGGCTCCGATGCGATCAGTTTGAGGAAACGCTCCATTGCGTCTTTTGCGTCCAGCATCGCATCATCAAAGTTGATGTCGATGATTTGCGCGCCGCCCTCCACCTGATCCCGCGCCACGCTCAGGGCTTCGTCATAATCTTCGTTGAAGATCAATTTCTTGAATTTGGCCGAGCCCGCAACATTGGTGCGCTCGCCCACATTGATAAATTGTGCGGTGGAAATACTCATAAACTCTACTCGGCAGGAGCGATGGTTGCGATCCCAACAGGATCAATGCCGGAAAGCCGCATCACGGGTTCCGCCACAGGAATGTCGCGCGGTTTGACACCTTCAACGGCCTTGGCAATGGCAGCAATATGATCTGGCGTGGTGCCGCAGCAGCCGCCTGTAATATTAAGAAGACCTTCTTCGGCCCATCCCTTAAGAAGCCCAGCAGTCATTTCAGGCGTTTCGTCATATTCGCCCATTTCGTTTGGCAGGCCCGCATTCGGGTACACGCAAATGCGAGTATCAGCAATGCCCGCAAGGGTAACAGCGTGGGGGCGCAGATGCTCGGCTCCAAAGGCACAGTTCAGCCCCACAGCAAAAGGTTTTGCATGCCTCACGCTGTGCCAGAAGGCCTCAATCGTTTGGCCGGACAGATTGCGGCCTGACATATCAGTGACAGTACAAGAAAGGAATACTGGCAGCGATACGCCTCTTTCTTCAAACACCTCTTCTGTGGCAAAAATCGCAGCCTTGGCATTCAAAGTATCAAACACAGTTTCGATTAGGATAATATCCACATCGCCCTCTATAAGACCAGCCACTTGCTCTTTATAGGACGCAGCGACCTGGTCAAAAGTGACCGAGCGGTAGCCCGGATTATCCACATCAGGGGAAACCGACAGAGATTGGTTCATCGGCCCAATAGAGCCTGCAACAAAGCGGGGTTTTTTGGGTGTTTTCGCCGTCCATTCATCTGCCACCCGTCGGGCGAGCTTTGCGCCTTCCAGGTTCATCTCGTAAGCATGGTCTTCCATGTCGTAGTCCGCCATGGAAACGCGGGTGGAGTTAAACGTGTCTGTTTCAATAATGTCGGCACCTGCCGCCAGAAAATCACCATGGATTTTGGTAATCACTTCGGGCTTTGTAAGAACGAGTAAATCGTTATTGCCTTTAAGGTCTTTGTGCCAGTCCTTGAAGCGTTCGCCGCGAAAATCTGCTTCGACCAGCCCTTCGCGCTGGATCATGGTACCCATGGCGCCGTCCATCACAAGAATATGATCCCGACACAGGGCGTCGAGCTGTTTTGAAATGTCATCCATGTTTATTCCTTGGTGGCAGCCGGGGCGCGAAGACCCAGCATGTGACAAACAGCAAAAGTAAGCTCAGCCCGGTTTAAGGTATAAAAGTGAAAATTTCGTACACCGCCTGCATAAAGTCTGCGGCACATTTCTGCCGCGACAGATGCCGCCACCAAATTTCGGGTTTGTGGTCGGGCATCCAGCCCTTCAAACATATCGCCCAGCCACGTAGGCAAACTGGCGCCGCAAGCACCTGCGAAATTCTTCAGTGACTTAAAATTGGTAACAGGCAGAATGCCCGGGATTATCGGCACTGTGATGCCGTAGCTGTGGCAGTGGTCGAGAAAGCGAAAATAACTGTCCGCCTCAAAGAAGAACTGCGTGATCGCGCGGGTAGCTCCGGCATCAATCTTACGCTTTAAATTATCCAGGTCCGCCGCAAGTGTCGGACTGTCGGGGTGGATCTCCGGGTACGCACCGACGCTGATATCAAAATCACCAATGTTTTTCACGCCCGCAACCAATTCCGCGGCGTTTGAATAACCGCCCGGGTGCGGTTCATACCTATTGGCACCCTCAGGCGGGTCCCCGCGCAGCGCCACAATATGGCGGATACCTGCGTCCCAATAATCACGCACGACGTCATCCACTTCCTCTTTTGAGGCACCAACACAGGTGAGGTGAGCCGCCGGGACCATAGTTGTTTCGTTCAAGATGCGTTTTACCGTATTATGAGTTCGCTCCCGGGTACTACCGCCCGCACCGTAAGTGACAGACACAAAACCAGGATTTAACGCCTCCAGCGTTTTGACAGAAGACCAAAGGGTTTCTTCCATTTTCTCCGTTTTGGGCGGAAAAAATTCAAACGAAACGCTCACGTCCTTGACGGGTTCCGCAAATAGAGACGCACCGCGCCCCTGGATGTTTACTGAAGGCACCACGGCCTTACTCCTTATTTAACTATTTTTTCAAAACACCAAATGGTTACGCGCAGCTTGCCGCCGTCCAAATGGCGCACCTCGCCGCGTTTCAGCCCGGCATGCTCGCCCATATTGATGATTTCATCGTCAGCAAAACCAAGCCTGCGGTGCGCGTGCTCGCTGCGCAAAAATTCTTCCTCGTGGGGTGCAAAATCTGCAATCAGCATTGTACCGCCCACAGAAAGCGCGTCTGCCGCCTGGGAAATCGCCCGCGCTGGGTCTTCCGCGAAATGCAGAACCTGATGGAAAACTATCAGGTCACAGCTCCCGGCGTCCACGCCAAGCTCATACATATCCCCGCGCCGCACCTGGCAATGTTCCAGACCGTGAGCGGCCAAATTGCCACGTGCCACCGAGAGCATATCCCTCGACACGTCAATGCCGAGCGCGCTATCCACTTTGCTTGAAAAAAGCTCCAGCATCCGTCCGGTGCCCGTGCCTATGTCCAACATGCGGCCCTGCTCGCGGCCACCCTGCATTTCCAACAAAGCTGCCTCAACTTGTTCTTCGGAAATATGCAAGGAACGAATTTCATCCCATGTGGCTGCATTTTCCCGAAAATAACTCTGCGCTTTTTCAAACCTTGCGCTGCGGATATCATTAAATGCAGCCAAGTCTTCAGCGAAACACACATCAGCTTCAGGCATTAACGGAACCAAGGCCTGATTAAGCTTTTCTCCTACTCCGCCCTCGGCGAGACGATAAAAAACGACCGTCCCCTCCTGAAAACGATCGAGAAGCCCCGCTTCACACATCAACTTAAGGTGACGCGAAACTCTAGGTTGGCTTTGCTCAAGAATAGAAACTAACTCGCCAACGGTAAGCTCGCCTTTGGAGAGCAGCGCCAATATGCGCAGGCGTGTAGTTTCTGCGGCCCCTCGCAGGGCTGCCAATAACTGATCCATAAAGTTTACCTTCAAACAACAGGTGGCGTAATATAAACATTTCTTTATATAAGTAAAGCTTTAACGGCGCTTCGGGAAACTTTATTCAGTGATCATGCGATTGTGATGGCCTTAGCGGAGAAATTGACAAGGCGCGCCTTGATTTCCCGCCCTGTTGTCGCCACATTGGGCCAATAATTAACCATAACACTATTCGTATTCTGTCAGGTTTTGTGAGGAAACAATGACCCCATCGCCCGTTTTTAAAGCCGTATTTACGGCGGCATTGTTGTTGTTCACTGGTGCCTGCGCAACCACCGCTCAAAATGATCCCGACGGCACGGGCGACCCTTGGGAAAGCATGAACCGCGCGACATACAGCTTCAACAAGACCATCGATAAAGCCATCTATAAGCCTGTCACCACCGTATACCAGACGGTGGTACCAAAGGTGCCAAGGCAAGGCGTTAGCAATGCCATGCGGAATTTGCGGGCACCATGGGTTTTTGTGAATGATATCCTACAGCTTAAATTTAAGCGTGCTGGCACCACGCTTGGACGGTTTTTGGTGGACAGCACCATTGGCGTCGGCGGGCTTTTTAAAGTATCGGAAAAAATGGGCATCCCCTTTCATAGTGAAGACCTGGGGCAAACCTTCGCGCATTGGGGCATTGGTAGTGGACCCTATTTTATCATACCATTTGTAGGCCCCTCAAATGGGCGCGATGCTCTCGGCTTCGGCGCTTACATATTCTATGATCCGGTTACGCTCGGCATTTCCGAACTGAACGTCAAAGGGCTGAATTTAACGCGCACCGGTGTCGACGCCCTCGACTTCCGTTCCCGGACCAACAAGATCATCAACAGCACCTATGATGACCCGGACGGCTACGAACTTATGCGCTCGGCATACCGTCAGCAACGCAGGTACGAAATCCATGATGGCAACCCGCCTGAAGAGGACGCAGACCTGTTTGATAATCTTGAAGACGAAGAAGATGAGGACAGTGGAGGCTAATCTAGTGGCGCATGCCCTGGTTTTAGGGTGGAGCTGACGGACGATGCTCTTTCACTGAAACATCCAAGTGAACTCCCTTCACTGTATTTGTCGTAGATTTGAGCCAATTCAAGCAAAAAGGCTTTATTATGAACGATGTCCTTTATTGCTCGCGCCAAGGGCATATGGTTCGAATTATAAGAAACAGACAAAGAAACCGGCAGGCGTTCTATATATAAGGGCTCTTCGAATTCGGCCCAGCGAGCCTTTGGTATGTTAAACTCCGGGTGCATATTGTTTTTATAGGCTTGCCATATAGCATCATTAATGATGAAGCCATCAATTCTGCCGCGCAGCGCCATTTTGAACATCATTTCGGTTCGCGGAACAGCAAACCCTCTAATTCTATAGTTCGGCAATAAATTTCGGACGAAATATCCAACCAGGGGAAAAGCTATTGTCTTGCCGTGCAACTGGTCCACGGATTTTATCGGGAATCTCTTAAACGAAACGATTGTCGGCCTCAGACAGCCTATATCTATTAGTGGCTCAAACCCTTCTTTCTCAGCTGTATCATGATATGAATACGTGAAATCAAACTCTCCAACCCGTATCCCCCGATATACCCTCGGTGCAGACGCGACAATGATTTCACTTTCGACGTTCAAAGCTTTACTTAAAGCCCTGGTCACATCAATGAAAATACCTTTTTGAATCCCACCTTGGACTTCATAACCAAAAGGAAACCAGTCAATCACAGCAAAACGTGGGGCGTGCGTTTCAGCGGCAGTCGCAGCTTTCCCCAACACAAGTGCCACGGCAATTATCGCAGTCGCCATTTTTTTGGAGGTCATACTCAAAACTTTCGCTAGGGCACAACCATAATACCCAAGTAGTTAATAAACTCGATATTGCAATGCAGATAATGCCGAAAACACTATGGCTACCGGTAACCGCTGGCAGACCACGGTGTTGTGACCCTATAGAAAGCGAACAAAAAAACATGCAAACAAGAGTGTTTTGTTAGGCACCAAAATTAGGGCATTTATACTGACTAACTTAAACACGCGGTAGCGTTTGGTAGGCCGTATCTTTCAAAAATAATCTTCAGTTCTTTTCTGAATTCCGGTGTCTCAAACAATGTCGTCATGCGGGTACCAAGGCTCTGGTATCTTGAGAGCAATGAAATAGAAAGTGACAAGCGCAACGGCTTCAAAAAGTATGGATCATGAAACTCGCCCCACCGCTTGGTGGGCACCTGATAATCGCTATCCATATCCTGGCGGTAAGTCTGCCATATGGCCTCGTTAACCACAAAAGCATCAACGCGCCCATGTAGCGCCATCTTAAACATATCAGCGGTGTTTTGTACCACAATGCCCTCTAGATCAAGCGTCGGTAAAATCCGCCTCACAAAATCTCCAACGGGTGGATGGGCAACCCGCTTCCCGTTAAGCTGATCCACCCTCGTAACTGGATTTTCTTTCATCGATATAATAGCAGTGCTCAAGCAGCCAATGTCAGCAATATAGCGAAATTTGTCCTCAAATTCAGGGGCTCTGTAGGTAAAGGTGAAATCAAAAATACCTTTCTGCATACCCCGGAATACCCGTGGCAGGGGAACCACCATAATTTCTGCGTTCGTGCCGGACACATCGTTTACGGCACGAGCGATATCAACGAACAGTCCTTTTTTTACGCCGTTTTGCACGGCACCAAAAGGAAACCAATTGATAACCGCAAAATGAGGGCGACCTTCGTCAGCAGAAACAGTTGATCGGCCAAACGCCAACAAGATTATGGATACTATCGATAACAACAAAACGCGCATGCAATTCCTTTCTTACCAGCAGGAAAATACCGCACGAAATGTTAAGAAATCTCTTAAAAACCAGAATTTTTCTATCGAAAAAATCCAGACAACAGCGGTTGCTTTATTCAGGCCAAGCCACCGCACCAACCGTTGGAAAAGACGCCGCATCTGAGGCCAACAGAGATCGCCGCTCAGTCACGCCACCGTTTATCGATCCACTGCAACCACTATCGTCAAAACTTGAGTAACAACCACCACACATCTCGCAAAAGCAATGTTCAATTGATGCAGAAGAAACATAGGGATGCCCCTAAAGAGGTCGGACTCATTCGCCCATCGCCCGAAATCCGCTGAAATAGTGTGTCAGCTTTCTGCGAAAACTGATCAACTTCCTCCGGGTCTGGTCAAAAGCCTCAATAAGATCAGCTTGCACTCTCGGGATAGTTAGCGGCGGCGCCAAGCATTTGTCCTGCAAAGAGGAAATTGACTCACTACCATCCAAAACGCTCGCTGCATTTTCTAAGCCGAAGGCCGAATAGAAGTCGTCAAATTTGAAGCCTTTACCAACGACCCTATCTGAAAGTCCCAACCTTCCGCCTGGCTTCCCTAAGGCCCAGGCGGCGATGAGCCCATGTAAGGAAGATGACAAAATAGTATTGCAAGCTGACATATCCCGGACAAAGCGATCTATATCGTTATGTTCCACATCGATAATAGAAATGGCCTCGCCGTGCTTTTCTTTAAGTAATTCCAAAACAGCAGCACCCTTATCAACATAGTGAGGTACTATACCAATCTGATGTTGCTCTACTATTCCAGCAAGAGGCTCGATTAAAATACCAGGATCACCTAAAGGCACCTTGCCTAAACTTAATCCCAAGCGCTCGGCGCTAAGCTTCCCTCTTACTGCCGCTACCTGTTTGCGAGGCAAGCTAAAAGCCTGCCTACGAAACATAAAACCAGCCCCCAGAATGATTGCCTTAGTATCCGCCTTCACAAGATTTCCAAGCAAGCTACCGATACCTATCAATTCGGCTTTTTCGACAGTGCAGCTGGATACACTAATGCCGTACCGGGGGAAGATATGGGCAGTTAATGCATCTCCAAAATTTGGATGCTCTCCATACCAATAAGTAGGTATTTTAACCTTGCCGACTGCCACAATCGTTCGCTTTCGCTATTATGCGCCCAAGTTTGCTTAAGCATCCCATACTTAACGGGCAAACTTGCGGTATTTAATCCGGTGCGGCTGGGTAGCATCAGCACCCAAGCGGCGCTTTTTGTCTTCTTCGTAGGCTTCAAAGTTACCTTCAAACCACTCAACGTGGCTGTCGCCCTCAAACGCGAGGATATGCGTCGCGATACGGTCGAGGAAAAAACGGTCGTGGCTGATAACCACAGCGCAACCCGCAAAATTCTCCAGCGCTTCTTCAAGTGCTGCAAGTGTTTCAGTATCCAGGTCGTTGGTCGGCTCATCGAGTAGCAGCACATTGCCGCCTTCCTTGAGCATTTTGGCCAAGTGGACCCGGTTGCGCTCACCGCCAGACAGCAAGCCAACTTTCTTCTGCTGGTCACCGCCTTTAAAGTTAAAAGCACCTACATAGGCACGGGTGCTAAGTTCACGCTTACCGAATGTGAAAATATCATGCCCGCCGGAGATTTCTTCCCATACGTTATTGTTGCTATTAAGCGCATCGCGCGACTGGTCAACATAGCCCAGGTGCACTGTCTCGCCGATGGTGATCGAACCGCTGTCTGGTTTTTCCTGTCCGGTTATCAATTTAAACAGTGTGGTTTTACCCGCGCCGTTCGCGCCGATAATACCCACAATGCCTCCAGGTGGCAGGCTGAACGACAAATCGTCAAACAATAGCTTGTCACCAAACGCCTTTGTAAGGCCGTCAGCTTCGATCACCTTGCCTCCCAAGCGGGCTGGCGGCTGAATTTTAATCTGCGCGGGGCCCATGACCCGGTCTTCCTGATGTTTGAGCATTTCATCATAAGCCTTGATACGGGCTTTCGATTTCGCCTGGCGAGCCTTGGGGCTCTGGCGGATCCAATCAAGCTCGTCATTCATGGCTTTCTGACGTGCGGCGTCGGCGCGTTCGTCTTGTGCCATGCGCTTGGTTTTCATCTCAAGCCATGCCGAATAATTGCCTTCAAATGGAATACCCATGCCGCGGTCCAACTCCAGCACCCAACCAACAACATTGTCGAGGAAATAGCGGTCGTGTGTAACCAGGATCACGCAGCCTTTATAGTTTTGCAGGTGGTTTTCAAGCCAGGCAACCGTTTCAGCATCCAGATGGTTGGTTGGCTCATCGAGCAGCAGAATATCCGGTTTTTCCAGAAGCAACTTACAAAGCGCCACTCGGCGTTTTTCACCGCCAGACAGATTGTCAATTGGCGAATCGTTCGGCGGGCAGCAAAGCGCGTCCATCGCAACTTCGGCTTCTGACTGCAAATCCCATGCGTCAGCCGCATCAACCTTCTCCTGCAGTTCGCCCATTTTGGCCAGCAGGTCCATATTCTCGGGGTCTTCGCCGTACTCCATAGCCACGGCATTAAAATCATCCACCAGCTTCTGGGTTTCGGCCATGCCGTCCATCACGTTGCCTAAAACATCTTTTGCCGGGTCCAGATCAGGTTCCTGCGACAGGTACCCCACCTTGATGCCGTCTGCAGCCCAGGCTTCACCGCCAAACTCGGTGTCCATGCCCGCAATGATACGCATGAGCGTGGATTTGCCGGCGCCGTTTTGGCCGATGATAGCGATTTTGGCGTCCGGCAGGAAATTAAGGCTGATACCTTTCAGAACCTCTTTGCCACCAGGGTATTTTTTGGTGAGCTTTTGCATCTGATAAACATATTGGTAGCTAGCCATGAGCGTGTGTCCTTAATCGTCCGAAAATTACGTGGAAAAACCTAGCGCATCCAATAGCGCAGAAGTATGCAAGGAACAAGCGCCAACACGCCTTCTCAGGAATTGAATTGGCACGTGAAATCTATTCCTCATCGCTCGGGAAAGTTTCAGCACGTGGCAGCGCATCATCGAGCTTTACCCACGGCAGCTGGTTTTTCACGAATGTATGTCCTTCGGGCATAATATCTTTGGCTTGATCAAGGAAAGACGCGTGCAGGTGAATTTCACCGGGCCAGGCCTCGCCTTCAAATGAAATTGGGCTACCACAATCGGTGCAAAACCGGCGTACAACGCCAGGGCTTGATTTGAATATTTTTGGCTCGGCCGCTGTGAACCGCACCGCCCCACGTGCAAAACCTACATAAGTAGCAAATGCAGCACTTGTGGCTTTCTGGCAAGATGGGCAGTGGCAGTGGCTCACCCATTTTGGTTCCGCCACCACTTCTACTTTTACCGAGCTGCACAGACAGCGGCCTGTATAGTTTGGTGCCAGTACGTTACTCGATACGCTCACTTATTCGTTCTCCCCAAGAAACTCATCGTAGGATTTTTTAACGCGTTCGAAGCTACGCAGCACCAATTCAGAGTCTTTGATCCCGTTCCAATATGCATTCAGCTTTGGATGCGAGCTAAAATCTTTTAGGCCAAACCGAGTGGAAAGCGCCTCGTACCAATAAAACTGGGAAATCAGCACAGCGTCCGCGATTGTCCAGTCATCGCCAACTGCGCGGCTGCCAGATCCAAGATATTTTTCTAAATAGTTAAACGCCGCGGGGATATCTACCTCCTTGGCCTTTTCCAGGGCCTCGTCACTGATTTCGCCGCCAAAAGCTGCGCCGCCAATCGGGTGGATCGCCGCAAAATAATAAATATCCATAATACGGGCAATAAGCCGCGTCTGAATCACAACCTCAAAATCTGTTGGCAACATGTAAGAGCCGTCGAGTTTATGGTCGAGATATTCCGCAATTATCTGGCTTTCGGTAAGGCTAGTACCGTCTTCCCTTATCAGGAACGGAATTTTGCCCATAGGATGATAGGCGAAGTGCTCGTCTGACTTAAACCCGCCCGGCACTGGGGCCAACTCAATCTGGTCCAGGGCGTCTTTCATATCGAGCATAATAACGATGCGTTCAAAAAATGGCGAAACGCTCGCGCCGCAAAGTTTCATCATACCGAACCTCCCCACGTGATTTTCATCCGAAAAAATATGGGGGATAGAAGGCCTTATGGCAATGGTCTAGCGACAACATTTTTTTGTGCAGTTACCCAGCCAACTGATGTGCCACCAACAGCCCCGCGACCGAAAGCATTATAATTGCGATCAAACTATCAAGAATACGCCAGGTTATGGCCCTTTTAAACAAAGGTGCCGCTTTTTTGGCACCGTACCCAAGACCATAAAACCACAGGGCGGACGCTGCGCAAGCGCCAACTAAAAAAACGAGGCGCTGAGTGTCACCGGTAAACTTAACGCTGTATGTGCCCACAATGCCCATCGTATCCATGTAAACCCAAGGATTAAGAAAGGTGAAAGCCAGCGCATGCATCACCGCGACCCGCGTCCCCTTGCCTGCCGCATCCCCTGCAGAGCTTTCTATAACATCGGCGCTAAAAACTTGCGGGTAAACAGCCGCCTTTGCGCTTTTAAATGCAAACCACAAGAGAAACAGCGCGCCGCCCCAGCCGAGCCAGAACTTTAGCGCTTCACTGGCGTTAATGATTGCCCCTGCACCAAACACGCCCGCGCTGATAAGCGACACGTCGGAAAGAAAACAAACGGTAGTAACCGCGCCCACATGGCGGTGCTTTAAACCTTGCCTCAGCACATAGGCATTCTGTGGCCCGATAGCCACCAACAGACCAAATGAGATTAAAAACCCTTCAACAAGAACAGCATAATCCATGTCTAGAAATGCCGGCCTAGCCAGTTCAAGAGCGCGCCGTTCACTTCGTCTGTCTTTTCACCCATCAGCCAATGGCCGCAGCCTTTCATATCGATGCGCTCAAAAGGCTCGCACAAGTCTTCCATGCCGTCAGCAAGGGAGGGAGGGCACGCACGGTCCAGCTCTGCGGTGATCATCAAACATGGCTTCCGCAAATTAGGCAGTTCACCATCCACAAGGAACTTCTTTTGTGCTTCCCAGTTGGCTGTCATGTTTCGGTACCAATGTAGCGGGCCGGTGAAACCGCCCTCGGTGTAGGCCTCCACAAAATATTGAAGCTCGGCGTTGCTGAGCAGCGCTTCGCCGCCCCACGCTTCTTCGCCCGCTTGCAAAAGGCTGATCAGATCAAGGTTTTTTGTACTGAAAGAAAAATCCTCGGCCGGTGATTTGCCCACAGTGGGCCGTCGGTGGAAAAACTTAAATGTAGCTTCCAGGTCGGCTTCCAATATCGGTTCGCACGCCCCCTCGGTTTGAAACCGCACGATATACATATCGTCACCTAGCCGGGCCCGGAATATAGAGATTGGATCAACCGGGAAGTGGCGCATCAATGGTACTGCAAGCCCCGCGTATCCGCGCACCCGATCCGGCATATAATGTGGCAATTGCCATAATATAATTGCACCCCAGTCATGGCCTATGAATACCGCGTCCTTCAGGCCGTAATGATCAAGTAGCCCAGCGAGATCGCCCGCGAGCTTTCTCGCCGTATAATTCTCAACGCCGTCAGGCTTGGACGCACGACCATACCCGCGCTGATCGGGCGCAAACACGGGGTATCCCTCTGCCGCCAGCGCATTCATCTGATGCCGCCAGCTAAAGGCAAGGTCCGGCCAACCGTGAAGGAACACCAGCGGCGGCTTGCCGGTGTCCGTAGGATTTGGCCCACCCCTGTAAACCGGCAGCGTTACCTCGCCGACATCCACAAATTCAGGCTTGTTGAAATCAATCATAACGGCCTCATTCACCAAGCATCGCGGTGACAAATAGCGCCGTAATTGCAATCGGCACCAAATAGCGCAGCACACCGTACCAGACAGTAAAAAACAGCTGGTTTTTCATGGGCAAGGCCTCGCGAACGGTTTCGCGCTTCAACCCCCAGCCCACCATCAAGGCAAAGGCAAGCCCGCCAAGCGGCAGCACAATATTATTCACGCCTTCGCGGATCAGGTCGAAAAATGTCATGCCGTCAAAACCCAGGAATGCCAGCGGGTAAAAATCCTGCCAGCTGCTAAACGACAGGGTCGTGAGCAAGCTGAGCGCAAAAGCGCTGCCGCCCAAATACCAAGCCGATCTGCCCCGACTGATACCACTTTCTTCCATGCGCGCGGTAGGCGTCGCGAGCAGGCTAATTGCCGATGTGAACGCCGCGAATGACAGCAACAGGAAAAACACAAACGCCAGCAAAGCGCCTCCGGGGATGTCGGCAAACACGAGCGGGAGCGTCACGAACACAAGGCCTGGTCCCACGGCGGGGTCCATGCCTGCGCTGAACAGCAGCGGGAAGATAGCAAGCCCTGCCAGCAGCGCGACTGACAAATCCATCATGATAATCCATGCAGAGGCCTTGGGCAAATGCACATCTTTACCCATGTAAGAACCGAGCAGCATAATACCGCCCACACCCACCGAGAGCGTGAAAAACGCCTGTCCCACAGCCTCCAAAAGGATATGCGGGCTGAGGGTGATTTCGCGGAACCCAAACAGAAAGTTGAAACCGGCGGCAAAATCCGCTTTAAAAGCGGCAAACCCAACAAGCCCAACAAGCATAAACAGCAATATGGGCATCAGCCATTTACCCGTTCGCTCCAGCCCCGCGCGCACGTCAAGCGACACAACAGCAGCAGCAAGCAATATAAACAGCGCTGACCAGAAAATGGGCGACAGGGGGTTTGCCTTGAAACTAGCGTCGAGCGCAACGATCTGGTCGGCGGACCAGCCTGCAAAACCGCCCTTCAGCGCTTCAAAACCGTAAGCCATCACTTGGCCCGCGATCACACTGTAAAAGCTGAGCACAAAAATACTGGCTACCAGCCCCACCCACGCGGGTAAGGCCCACGGCAGTTTGGAGCCTGCATTCACTTGTAGTTTTTTCAGGCCCGTCGGCGTGCTGGCTCGGCCCATACGCCCGAGTAGTAGCTCGGCCATAAATACAGGTGCCGCGATAAACAGCAGCGTGAGCAGATAAACCAATACAAAGCCGCCGCCGCCGTTTTTGCCTGCAACATATGTAAAGCTCCACACATTGCCGAGGCCGACAGCAGCGCCAGCTGTTACCAGTATAAAGCCGATGCGCGATGAGAATGTTGGATGATGGTCACTGTCTGATTGCTGCACACGATGCCTCCCCTATATGCACAGTTACAGCTATAACAGCACCGCAACTGATTGCATCCCACAATTATTTTATCGCCCTACACCCACTTTATCGACAAGCTGTCTCAACCGCGCAATATGGGCGGGAGATGTGTCGCAGCAGCCGCCGACAAGTTTTATGCCCCCCATTAGCCAGTGTTCCACCTCTGCAGAGTAGTCTTCTGCATCAAGCGGTTCTTCAATCACCTGAGCAGGCTCGCCCACAGGCGGTTCGCTATAGACGGGATTGGCATACACTCCGACAGGTATTTTGCTTGAGCTTACAAGACCGGGCACCGCGTGGCTCGCGGCTCCGCAGCAAACACAGTTGAGAAGCACCGCTTCAACTGGCAGGCCCTCAAGTGCGCCGAAAGCAGCAGCTACGCTTTCGCCACCTCTCAAAGCGCTGCCATCATGTTTGAGCGTCCATGAAACCCAAACAGACTTTCCTGTCTCCGACGCGGCCGTGGCGGCGGCTCGCGCTTCTTCGGCCGTACTCATGGTTTCACAAAGCAAGATATCAACATGGGGTGCAAGCAGCCCGGCTGTTTCGCGGTAAGCCGCAAGGTTTTTTTCAAAGCTTCCCACCAAATCGAACCGGTAACTTGTATCAAGCGGGGCGAGCGAGCCTGCTATTTTCACGTCCGGCTTGCCTGATTTTGCGCGCGCGGCATTTGCCAAACGGGCGGCAGACAGGGTTAGCTCTTTCATGCGGCTCTCCGCATTTTCTCTCGCAAGCAGCTTGCGGGTCACCGCATAGTTGTTGGCCGTGATTACGTCAGCTCCGGCATGGATATAGTCTTCATGTAGCTTTTGCACCGCGCGGGGTGCGTCCAGGAGCGCCAGCGCAGACCAGATGGAAGACTTATAGTCCGCCACCGCAACACCCCGCGTGCGAAGTTCGGTGCCCATCGCACCGTCTAATACCAGAACTTCTTTTGCCAGCACCTGATCCTCTCTTAAAAACCCCATATTAGCATGACATTTTATCGGCTCCGGCGAAAGGCAGCTTTCGCGCAAGCGCACAAGCCGCTATGGTTGCCGAAAAGGATGATCAGATGGTTGAGACTGTAGAAAACGCCGAATTTTACCATGTAGCACATAATAAAAACTATGTGCGGCATGAGCCTTTGGCTGCGGGATCGGTTTTTACAGTCGGCGAAAATATCAACCCGTTCTTTGGATATTATGACAAGGCCCGCACCTATACGGTTCAAAAGAACGGTGAAAATATTGTTGTGCCGGCTCTCAAGTTCCTGCGCGATGTCAAACGAGGTCGCATCACTGGCACAGATCTGCCGAAACAGGCCTATAACGTGGCTAATCATTATAGCATGCTTGCTCGCGAACTTATTATGGAAGAAGTGCGCCTGCAAATTGCGCCGGGCGCACCCTCAAGAAAAACATGCCTTTGGGTCGTAGACGACCTCGGACTAGCGGCTTATTGGCAGCGGAAAATTGGCGGAAAGTCGCGTTTGCTGAAGCTATCATTAAGCGGCACGCTGCATTATGGCGACGCCAAATATCTAATGAATGAAAGCGAACCTCTAGCTGATACCTATGCCAAAGCGACATCCTACTGGCAAAGCGAACAAACAGATGACCCCTTACCTGAAATTTTATTCTCAGGAACGGTCAAAGTGATCGAAGACAATTTACAGCCACCAACCGAAAACGGATAATTGGTATATATCCGTTGAATAGCGACGGTACCAAGCTGCTAGCCGCGGCAAGATCACAAGAGTGCTTCAATAGCCTTTCGGATTGACTGCGGCCTGCTCTCTAACAACAAGCAGGAAATTTCGAGTTTCGCAAAGATTTCGCTAATCGCGTGAAAATATCCGCACTAAGTCGTCTTGCACTTTCGACCATTTTCGAAAGGGCCAAACCCTGCCATTGATCATCAATGAAATAGCCATTTTCTTTTCGGGAATTATGATCAACCAAGACATGGCACCCTTGCCGACACCGCCATGATTGACGTTAAATCCATCCATGTCACGCGAAATTCTTTCATGGGCCCGCCAATTAACTGCATAATTTTGCTCGTTAACAGAGCCATCCTTGAGCCGTTGAGGTTCCCAAAATCGCTCTCTCGTTTTCGCTGAAATAAAACTCTCATCGAGCCATGCGCCGCCCAATACAGCCATATCAGACGGCCGAGCCATCAGACCACCGCCGGCCATTCGGTGACTTACATCGACATCAAAAAAGGTGTGTGCTTCACCATCTTTTAGCAAGTAAAACTCTGCCCTATCCGGCGTATGCATGTCAGGCCGTGGTGACTGTATATCCAGGGGCTCGGCAATCCACTCTTGGAGTAAGGCTTGATACGATTTACTCACAGCCTCTTGCAATACGAAAGATTGCAACACAGTATCGTAAGACGAATATTCAAAATCGGTGCCTGGTTCAAAAATGAGTGGAGAACCATCAAAATACTCCAGGCCTTCTCTCACGTTCGAGTGATGTTCAGTTGGGTAAAGAGACTGGTAGGCGCCTAAATAATCCCTGTTCTTCTCATAGCTCGGTATACCAGCGGTGTGGGAGGCCAACTGGCGAAGCGTTAATTTCCCCCAAGCGGAGTTCGGCAGAGTTCGGGAATATTCTTTTATAGGAACATCGAGCTCTACTTCGCCTACATCCAGGAGACGCGCAAACAAAGTCCCGGTCACCGCTTTAGACGTAGACCCAATTCGAAAAAGCGTTTGCGGTGTTGCGGGTCGAAGCGATTTCAGGTCTGCCCAGCCCACAGCAGCTGACCAGACAAGCTCACCTTCGACGGTAACTGCCGCAGAAAAGGCAGGCACACCAATTTGAGCGTGATGGGCGACAAGCAATTTGTGTAGTTCATCGGCTTTTTCAAGGTATTGAGCTGCAACCGGGCCTTCGGCGTAGGGAGCATTTGCAGGTATTGTCTTCCAACCAAACGGCAAAAGAGCCGGATTGTCTTCTGCAAGAAAAACATAAAACGGCGCGAATAAATAACCCGCAATCCCAAACACGGTTATTACGGCCGTCGCTCTGTATATTTGACGAAATTTCACTGAACCCCCACAAATAGATCTTCGTCTATACATAGTTTCAGTCAGGCAAGATCACAAGAGTGCTTCAATAGCCTTTCGGATTGATTGGGGCCTGTCGTTCGGTGAAAAACGCTTCACCACATTGCCGTCGCGGTCCACCAGAAATTTGGTGAAATTCCATTTAATGCCCTTGGTGCCCATTACGCCCGGCCGTTCGTCTTTAAGATATTTATAAAGCGGTGCCGCGTTCGCGCCGTTGACTTCAACTTTTGAAAACATCGGGAAGGTCACGCCGTAATTTAGCTGACAAAATTCGCCAATTTCGTCGTCGCTGCCGGGGTCCTGGCTGCCAAACTGGTTGCACGGAAAGCCAAGCACAGCAAGCCCTTTGTCTTTCAAGTCTGCGAACAATTCCTCTAGGCCTTCAAACTGCGGCGTGAAGCCACATTTCGACGCCGTATTCACAACCAGCAAAACCTTGCCTTTATAGTCGGCAATATCTTGGGGTTTGCCGTTCAGGCGCGGCATACTGAAATCATAAATTGAGCTCATTGGCTTCTCCAAAAATTGATCGAATTGGACGCTAAACTCAATCTAGTGCATGCGCGCAGATGGGCAAGCATACCCATCACCCCTAGGGTTCCCGATTTGCTTTTTTGGCAGCTAGTCTTTACGACTTGCCAGCGCTGCAACTGCCAGTTCCAGGCGCTTGATCTCGCGCATCATCGAGGCGCGGTTCATTTCCATCCACTGCCACTGCTTGAGCGCAATCTGGGCCATGGCGCTGATTATCAAACAAAAACCCCAAAAAGCCTGCTCATCTGAGCTGTCTGCGGTAAAAAATTCGTATCCACACCAAACCATCAAGGCGGAAATTGGCAGTATGATGACAGAGGTGACCCATACCCAGCGTCTGAGGCTGCCTTTGAACGCAGCCGACACCATATCGGGCAAGCCACCTTCTTTTGCCAAAAGTGCGTCTATTTCAGACGTTTCACGTTCCAATTCTTCTTTAATTCTGCTGTCCAGATTATCCATCTTCATCTCCTGACATTTGTTCGCGAAGTCTTGAGCGTGCCCGGTTTAGGCGAGATTTTACTGTGCCCACGGGCACCTCAAGAATTACCGCGATTTCGCTCAGTTTCATTTCTTCAAAATAGAAGAGCGCCAGTGCATGGCGTTCATCTGTTGGTAAGGTAGCCAAGTGCGCCCTTAATTGGCCGGATGTCGCGAGATGGGCGCTGCCACCCACCTCGCTTGCCGCTGTATCCTCGTTCAGTGCCTCGGGCTGATCGTCCCCTGTGCCGCTGCGGCGCAGTTGGTCGACAACGCGCCACCGAACGGTTTTATATGCCCACACACGAAAACCGCGCGGATCCTTGAGGGATTTCAGAGTTTTGCTTAAGGTTATCCAGGCTTCCTGCACTGCATCAAGCGCAAGCTGTTCGTCAGCGCAAAAGCGGTAAGCAAAACGCAAGAGTGATTTATTATAATGCCGGTACAAGTTCTCAAAAGCCGTGCGGTTACCCGCCTGTGCTTCAAGAACCAGCAAATCTTCTTTCGCCCGCTGCAATATCCATATCCCAAACCATTTGGCAGTACGTCTATCCATAAAGACGCAGCACATTGGCAAAAGGTTCACGCGACCCGCAAATAATTTGGGGGTTAGGTGCGGCCACCGATCATTCAGGTACGAACATCACACCCTGCATAAATTCAACGGCCTGCCCTGCCATTTTCACGCGGTCTGCTTCGATGGTGAGCCAAAGATCACCTCCGCGGGCTGATGTTTGTTTTGCATATAAACCGGCTTTACCAAGTTCACGCGCCCAGTAAGGGCCCGTCACACAGTGGGCAGAGCCGGTAACCGGGTCTTCGGCGATACCGTGGTTCGGGAAAAAGCAGCGCGATACGAAATCGACGCCATCTCCACCGGGTGCCGTGGCAATAAACCCGTAGGGAGCAAACGCCTTCAGCGCTTCCAAATTAGGCTTCAGGGCCGCCACCGTATCCGCATCCGGGTAAACCAGCATCAGGTCCCGGTCGGCTTTTTCGCTTTTCCACACAGAAATAGGCGCAGCGCCCATGGCAGCGTCCAGTGCTGCTGGGGCTTCATACGGTTTGGGATCAAGCGACGGGAAACTCATGGAGTGCCGATCATTTCCCCGGTCAACGGTGAGAATACCGGAACGTGTGCTGAACTTTATCTGATGAAGCTCAGCCTTGAGATGGCTGAAAATCACCTGCGCCGCCGCAAGCGTGGCATGACCGCACAAGTCGACCTCGGTAGAGGGCGTGAACCAGCGCAGCAAGAAATCAGCTTCGTCATCTTCCGGAAGCTCAAGCAAATAGGCCGTTTCCGATAGATTGTTTTCAGAGGCAATGGCCTGCAGCACTGTATCTGAAAACATCAGCGGGACCGGACACACAGCTGCCGGGTTTCCGCCAAAAACATGGTCCGTGAACGCGTCGACCTGAAACACCGGTAGTTGCAGCATTTTGCTATCCTTTCGCCCAAGCCTTAATCGCATCCTGATCTTTGGCGGCAAAGCCAAGCCTGTAATCGCCGTCCTTCTCCCAAACTGGGCGCTTGATTATGGCGTCGTACGCCGCCATCAGCCTCAAAGCTTTGGTCTTATCCATCTCTGCTTTCTCAGCATCATCCAGCTTGCGCCACGTGGTGCCCCGTGTGTTTAGAAGAGCTTCCCACCCAAAGGCGTTTTCAAACCTTTCAAGCAACGCAACGTCTACACCGTCCTTACGGTAGTCGTGAAACTGGTGATCAATGCCTGCTTCAGAAAGCCATGCGCGCGCCTTTTTTACCGTGTCGCAATTTTTAATGCCGTATAGTGTTAGCATTATATATCTTCCTTTTTGCTGAGTTCACCGAAGGTTAGCTCTGCTGATTTTTCACTCGGCGGGTCTATGTGGATAATAATTTCAGCGTCAGGATATTTTTCACCAATCACGCCTTCCACTTCGTCGGAAATGAAGTGCGCATCGCGCACGGACATTTTGTCATCGACCTCAATATGCATTTGAATGAATGTATCCCTGCCTGACAGTCTGGTTTTAAGCTCATGCAAGCCCAACACCGCAGGATTACCGAGCGCCATATTGAAAATGGCTTCCCGGTCTTCGTCAGGCAACTCCCGGTCCATCAGCATATTAACCGCAGGTCTGGCAATTTGGCTGCTGCCGTAAAATATATAGCCCGCAATCATAAGGCCAATGGTTCCGTCAGCATAGAGCCACCCTGACGTGCTGGCATATGCCGCAATGATAACGCCAATATTCAACAGCAAGTCACCAGTATAATGCAAATGGTCACCCTGTATCGCCAGAGATCGGGTTTTCCGGATCACATAGGCCTGGAATGTTACCAGCGCCAGCGAAAGTCCGATCGCCAACAGGGACACATTGATAACAAGGTCCGAGGCCATGATCGGAGCCGGATTCCAAAGGGATTGGGACGCTTCCAGTGTCAAGAATACCGCTGATCCTGACATAACGGCTGCCTGAAACAGCCCGGCCAGCGCTTCGGCCTTGCCGTGGCCAAACCTATGGTCTTCGTCAGCAGGCGACAATGCGGCCTTTACGGCAAAAAGTGTTACAAGGGACGCTGCCAGATCAAGCGCAGAATCGGTCAGGGAACCGAGAACCGCGACTGAGTTCGAAACCCACCAGACATAGGCCTTTGTAAGCACCAGCGTCGCAGCAACCGCAACGGCGCAGCGCGTAGCCCAACGCATCAAATTATCTGCCACGTGTCGTTCCACGCACGCCCTCCCTTTTTCAGTCATCTTTATGCCAGTCGGGGCAGCGATTTGCAAAGCGTTACCGCAGGCCCGGCAGCAAAAAAAACGCCCAACCAAGTGGCTGAGCGTTTTTCTATATCTGATTAACTTTCGGAAAACCTTGCTTTAGTGGAGCTTGTCTTCCATTTCAGCAATCGCCGCATCGGTCAGAGCCTTGCCGCCTTTGCCTTTCAAAGCATCAGCAAGCACTGTGCTCGCCGCTTCCACAGCAACATTCACAGCCACAGCTTGAACTTCTTTAATGGCAGCCACTTCTGCCTGAGCGATTTTATCTTCTGCGGCACGGCCACGGCGCTCGATCAAATCGGCAATGTCACTTTTGGCAGCGTCCGCCATAAGTTTTGCGTCATCCTGAGCTTGGGCAACCATATCAACGGCTTCTTTTTCAGCGTCACGCTGTTTGCGTTGATATTCCAGCAGCATTTGCTCGGCTTCAAGCCGCAAAGCCTTGGCCTCTTCAATTTGCTTGCGGATTTCGTCAGAGCGAGCATCGAGCATTTCACCAATTTTATGGTGAACCTTTTTCCAAAGGATACCCGCAACAAAAACAGTTGTTGAGGCTGCCACCCAGAAGGTTGTGCTTGCGTAAAAAGGATCTCCAGATGCCATCTTAAGCTCCCTTCACGTTTGCTAGCGCCGTAGCAACAGCGTCACTAACAGCTTTTTCCCCGGCGTCAACGCCGCCAAGCTTTTCAACCATTGTGGAAGCCACTTCAGTTGCTACCTCGCCGATGCTGGCAAGAGCTTCCTTGCTGGCGTCTGCGATGCGCGCTGCTGCTTCATCTGCCTTGGCGCTTAGCTTGGCGTCAAGGTCTGCTTCAGCGGCGGCAATATCAGCCTGAATAGCCTCTTTCGCCCCAAGAATGGTTTCCTGAGCCTTGGCACGAGCCTGCGCTACCGCAACCTCATAATCGGCCTTCATGTCTTCGGCTTCGGTTTTTAGCCGCTGAGCTGCGTCAAGGTCGTTCGCGATTTTCTCTTCGCGCTCGGCCAGAACAGAGCCCACGCGCGGCAATACCGTGCGCCAAACCACAACAAACAGAAACAGAAAGGTTATCAGCAACCAGGCGATTTGGTTGGTATAGCTACCTTCCGCAATCACTTCGAGTTGCGGCAAACCACGCTTTACTGTTTCTTGCGCCGCATCCACGGCCGCTTGTGCAAATTCTATATTGGCTAATGCCATCACAATGCCTCTATGGCTTTAATTTCACATTGAATAGAGCAGCACGGCCAACCAAAAGGCTGCCGTGCCTGCTTATCCATATCCTCCCCCGGCTAACCGCGGGTGACAGCTATTTAGCTGTTCAGGATCAAGAATGCGATCAAAAGCGCGAACAGGCCTGTTGCCTCAACGAGGGCAAATGCAAGCATCATGTTAGGGCGCTGTTTGTCAGCTGCAGCCGGGTTGCGAAGCGCACCGGAAAGATAGCTACCAAATACGTTACCAAGGCCAATGCCGATACCTGCAAGCGCGAGAGTTGCAATGCCAGCGCCGATCATTTTTGCTGCTTCGAGTTCCATTTTAAGTCCTTCAGTTAAATAAAATATTGAATTTCAGATAAGGGTAATCGTTAGTGCGAAGGATGCATCGCATCATTCAAATAAATACAAGTCAAAATCGTGAATACATAAGCCTGCAATACAGCGATCAAGGTTTCGAGCCCTGTAAGCAGTACATTGATAGTAAAAGGCGCGATTGCACCGACCATGCCAATAGCACCAGCCGCAGCCATGGAAACGATAAAGCCCGCGAAGACCTTCATCATAATGTGACCAGCCATCATATTGGCGAACAAACGTACCGCCAGACTGATAGGGCGTGTGCAATAAGATATCAGTTCAATAAGGATAATCAGCGGCAGCAGCCAAAGCGGCAAGCCCGCTGGCGCAAACAGACGCAAATAACCAAAGCCGTTTTTAACGAAGCCAATGATAGTAACGCCAACAAAAATCAACATCGCAAGGGCGAAGTTAAAGGCGATGTGGCTTGTTACTGTAAAACTATAGGGAAGCATACCTGCCAAGTTCAGGCCGAGCACAAAGAAAAACAGTGTGAAAATAAACGGGAAATACTGTTTGCCTTCTTTGCCCACATTGTCGCGGATCAAGTTAGCTATGAAACTATAGGAAAGCTCCAGCATCACCTGCCAGCGTCCGGGCACCACCGAGCCTTTGCGTGTTCCGCCCACCAAAAAGACAGTAAGAGCGATAACAACAAAAACCATCCACATAGAGCTGTTGGTAAATGAAACATCAATCCCCGCTATTTCGAGAGGGATTTTCTTCTCAATTTCAAACTGCTCAATAGGGTTTGCCACGATCAATTTCTCTTCAAATAAAGCGCCAGCATCTTAGCCAGCAAAACATAGCCTAATCTCGTTTTTCGGCCTTGTCGCTTTCTGCCTGCATCCGGTCTGCCGTTAGAAAGACATTCCTGATACCGGTAACAAAGCCCAGTATAAACAGCACAATGAAAAACAGCGGTTTCGTATCGAACCATTTGTCGACCCAAAAACCCATAAAGGCGCCTACGCCCGTACCGGCAACAAGGTCGACACCCATTCTGAAAGCCAAATTTGACGCACCGTCCGGCTTTTCAGCCTCTTGCGCACCTTGTGCTTTCTGTTGGGCTCGGCTCAACCGCTGTTCGAAAGTTTCCTGCTTTGGGCTTTTGTTGTCATCACCCACGGCAATAAGCCTTCTGTTATGCGCGTCTACCGGGCGCTCCAAAGCAAATCAGAGCGCTGCCAAAATCGGTTGCAACATAATGAACGGCCCAACCGCTGTCAAGGTCCAATAAATGATAGCTAAACTCTTGAAAAACAACAGTTTTTAAGCCAGGCACATCACCCTGCTTCTTTAAGTTCTTCCGCACGCTCCAGGTCAACGGAAACCAGCGTAGAGATTCCGCGCTCGGCCATTGTCACACCAAACAGCCTGCTCATGCGCGCCATGGACACCGCATTGTGGGTAACGATAAGGAAGCGCGTGTTGGTTCTGCCGGTCATATCTTCCAGCAAATTACAGAATCGCTCCACGTTTGCGTCGTCAAGCGGTGCGTCCACCTCATCAAGTACACAAATCGGTGCCGGGTTGGTGATAAACACCGCGAAGATAAGCGACAGAGCCGTTAACGCCTGCTCGCCGCCCGACAAAAGTGACAGTGCCTGAAGGCGTTTTCCCGGCGGGCTGGCATATATTTCAAGGCCTGCGTCGAGCGGATCATCAGAATCGGTTAACTCCAGATGGGCTTCGCCGCCGCCAAACAGATTGGCAAACAACTCGCCAAAATGACGGTTCACAATTTCAAAAGCAGCCAGCAGTCTTTCGCGACCCTCGCGGTTTAGGCTGCCAATTGCCTGCCGGAGCCGCGCAATCGCGGTTTCCAGGTCGGCGCGTTCGCCCACCAGATGTTCGAGCTGCTCGCTAATTTCGCTCAGCTCTTCGTCTGCGCGCAGGTTCACTGCGCCCATGCGGTCACGCTCACGCTTGAATCTCTCTAGTTTTATTTCAAGCACTGTAACTTCTGGAAGGCTATCGCTGGTATCAAGCTCAACCTTTTCCAATATCTGTGTTGGGGCGCATTCGAAGCGGTCTTTGATTTGTGTGCCAATGTCTTTAACCCGCTCGGCTGCACCTTCCTGAGCTGCATCAGCACGAATTTGCTTTTCCCGTGCCGCTGCCAGTTTGTCGCCAATTTCCTTCAGCGCTTTATCTTTCTCCGCAAGGCTTTGCTCCGCAGCGATCAGTTCATCGCTTGTCTTGCTGCGCTCTTTTTCTGCCTCGGAAATTTGATCCAATAACGCGCGCTTCTTTTTGTCCATGTCTTCGGGGCTGGCTTCGGCAGTTTCAAGCTGTTTCTGAGCCTCTGTCTCGCGTGTATTCAGCGATGCCACTTGCGCGTTGGCGCTCGAAACCCGCAGCGACCATGCGCCCGATTCTGTCGCTATACCCGACAATCGGTCGGTCCGAACCTGAGCCTCTCTGCGCAGGCTTTCAAATGTTGACCTCGCCGCACTCAATTCACTACGCAGGGTTTCCACTTTTTGACGTACATCGGACAATTCTGCTTCAAGTTTGTCCGTTTGCGGCAACTCGGCAATTTGATCTTCAACAAGCTTTAGCCGCTCCGCCGCCTCTGCTGCTTCGATTGTGCGGCGTTCCATAGTTTCTTCGAGCAAGCTCACGCTGCTGGCACGTTTGCCAGCTTCCTGCTCGGCGGTGACCAAGGCCCGCCTGTGCTCGGCGAGGTCCTTTTCCTGTGCCTGCCGCAGGTCTCGCTGCGCCTGTTCTGCGGCCTGGGCTTTATTATAGACATCAAGCGCAGTGCTGACGGCCTCATTCGCTCCTTGCACCTGCGCAGCCAAACCGGCTTGCTCGTCTTCTAGCGCCGCAAGGCGGTTTTTTTGCTCCAGTCGAATGGCAGCCTGGCTGGGTGCTCCGGCTTTTTGAGTAAAGCCGTCCCAGCGCCAATAATTGCCTGCCTGATCAACCAGCGCCTGCCCGGGCTTAAGTGTCTTTGCTGCTGATGCACCAGCTGCGGCGTCTTGGGCAATTCCCGTGTGTACCAGGCGGCGCTGAAGAACGGCTGGAACTTTAATATATTTTGAAAGCGGCTCTATGTCCGTGGGCCAGTTCGGCGCGGTTATTTCACCGTAGTCCTGCCAGTAACGCGCTGCCCCTTCATCGAGCCCTGCATCAATATCATCACCGAACGCAGCTCCGGCGGCTATTTCAAAGCCCGATTGAGCCACCAAGGATGATGCAATGGGCACATCTGCACCTTCTTCTGTCTCCAACAGCGCCTGAAGGCTGGCAACCTCGCCTGCCAGCGCCTTTGTCTTGCCGGTCAATTCAAAACGAGCGGCTTCCACGTCGCTGTGGGCTGCTCGTGCTGAAGCCGTAGCTACCTCGCAAGCACCTAAATTCTCAGCCGCAGTCACAAGCGAAACTTCAGATTTGGTGACCATTTTCTCAGCGTCTCTGAGTGCTGATAAAATCTCGTCTTCCGCAGTCACGGCTGCCAGTTCGCTGGTTAGCCGCACTTGCTCAGAATCCAGTTGCTCAACACGGCGCAACACTGCAATTTTGTCGCTGTCGAGGCTGGAACGACGGGCGCGCGCCTGGGCGGCGGTTTCACTAAGCCGGTCAAAGTCCTTTTCGGCGCTGCTCGCTGCGCGGGCCGCGGCATCAAGCGTATCGCGGGCTTCAATCTCGCCAGACTTTTCCGCCTGTTGTGCCGTTTTCAAACGGGATTTTTCTGCGTTCAAACGGTCAAGCGCGGCTTGGGCATCGCTTGCTATTCCCTGCTCCCGCTCGCGATCTGCCGCGATTTGCTCCAGCGCGGCACGCAGGCTTAAGGCTGACTGTTTCAGCCGCTCGGCTTCCGCCTCCATATTTTCATGTTCAATCGCCAAACGCTGCAATTTTGCCGCAGACGCGACGTCTGCGTCGCGAATCGGGGGAAGCAGTGCAGCAGCAACAGCTTGCTCCGTGGAAAGTTCGGCAACGCGCCTGGTAACTTCTGCGGCATTTTTCTCTGCGTCCCGCAAGCCACTTTCAAGCGCGATAACCTGCTCGGCTGCCTCTTTCCACTTGATGTACAAAAGACTTGCCTCGGTGCGGCGGATATCGCCAGACACTTCTCGATAACGAATAGCCTGCTTCGCTTGACGTTTCAGACCCGAAATTTGGCTTTCCATCGCCTGCACAACATCATGCACACGCACGAGATTGCTTTCGGCGCTCCGAAGCCTGCTTTCCGCCTCTTTTCGCCGCGTGTGCAAACCGGATATACCCGCGGCTTCTTCCAGGATTTGCCGTCGGTCCTGCGGTTTTGCGTTGATAAGGCTGCCGATACGCCCCTGGCTCACCAGTGCCGGTGAATGCGCGCCGGTTGCCGCATCAGCGAACAAAAGCTGCACATCTTTTTGCCGCACATCCTTGCCGTTAATACGGTAGGCGGAGCCGCTTTCGCGCTCAATGCGGCGTGTGACTTCAATGGTGCTTTCGTCATTATAATCCGCAGGGGCGCTGCGGTCGAAATTGTCAATAACCAGGGTTACTTCGGCAAAATTGCGCGCCGGACGTTTATCTGTCCCCATGAAGATCACGTCATCCATGCCACTGCCGCGCAATGATTTGACGCGGTTTTCGCCCATGACCCAGCGAATTGCCTCAAGAAGATTGGATTTTCCGCAGCCGTTCGGGCCCACAACACCGGTTAGACCTTCTTCAATATGAAGTTCGGTCGGATCGACGAAGGATTTAAACCCCGATACTCGCAGACGCGAAAACCGCATGACTGCCTTTTACTCCCCTAAAGTTGAAGACGGCCCCAATTCAGATATCCAGCCCCCCGGCCATATCCCCCGCATTTCACGGGCCATCTTCTTTTCTTTAATTGCCTTGCCGGTGGCTATTTTCCGCCTGTTGCTTTGTCCAGAACCTTCTTCATATTGTCCCACCTGTAATCGTCGACCGCTACGCCATCGACAAAGATTGTAGGGGTTGAGGTCACTTTGAATTCAACAGCAGATTTAGTCATTTTTGTGAGATTTGCCATTTGCTCCCGGTCTGACGCACAGCGGTCAAACTCTGACCGGCTCATATTCGCGTTCCTGCGAACCAGTGATGCCAGAGCACCGTTGAGATCTGGGTCCCGCGCCCATTCGCCTTGACGGGTGAAAAACACCTTCATCAAACGACGGGTAGTTTCCATATCCCGGCAACGAGCTACAGTCGACGCCATCATATCCGAACCATTGAATATATAATTGCGGTAAATGAATTTGATTTTGCCCGTATCAATGAATTCTTTTTTGATGTTGGGGAAAATTGAATTGGCGAATGTAGCGCAGTGCGGGCAGGTCAATGATGCATATTCTATCACCGCTACCGGTGCATCCGGATCGCCGTATACAATATCGCCCCAGGTGCCGGATTTGCCTTCGACATAAAAATTGGCTGCCAAAAGGTCATCGGCATCAACAATATTGCTGCTTTCAGTTCCGCCGCCTTCACCGCAAGCCGACAACATCAGCAGGGCCGCTGCGGCACCAATGAGTTTAAATGGTGTTTTATATTTCTGGTAGCTCATATCATCCTCACATACTAGATATTGTGTTTAAACCGAAAAATAAGCGCTTACGAGTCATATTTTGATAATTCGACCAGCGCGCGAAAGTTACTATTTTCCGATTGCGGCAAGTTCAATTTTATTCCGCAGGTCCTCAAAGTCTTTGAACTTCACTTTTGTGCCATTTATCAAAATCGTTGGCACAGAATTTATCTCATAGAGCCGCACCGCCATTTGGCGCATTTCAAGGATATGTTCGGCAATTTTCTGGCTGTTGCCGCATTCCTGCATGCGTTCAAAACTCACGCCGCCCAAATTGGCGATAGACTGAATGGCAACACCGGGGCTCGGTGCGGTGGACCACTCTTTTTGCTGCTCAAAATACGATGCAATCAGCGCTTTGGATTTCTCGGGGTCATCGGTGCAGCGAGACAAGACGGCGACCACGAGATCAGCCCGGTTCAGCACATAGTTACGGAACACAAAGCGAACTTTGCCCGTTGAAATAAGCTCCTCCTTCAGATACGGCAAAATCGTATCATTGAAAGATTTGCAATGAGGGCATGTCATGGAGGCATATTCGATCAGTTCGACCGGAGCGTCGGGGGAACCGTAAACAATATCCCCGTGCACATGAACAGGCACCGGTTTATCGGTGGGCTCTACCGTCTCTTCCTGAGCCGTGGCCGAAGCCCCAAAAAACAGCAGCATGCCCGCCAAAATTCGTATCATTGTCATCAAAGTTCCCCATAGTGGTTGTTGGACTAAATTACTATTACGCCTGCTGTATTTTTCAGCGCGGCTTTTTTTCATCTTCATTCGAAAGAACCATCTCGCCAAGACTTTTCAGCGCTTCCTGTAGCGGACTTAATTCACCTCTGCCAACCAGTTTTTCCAGCGACGAGTTTTCAGTCGCGGTCAGCGGTCTTTTTTGCTTGGCAGGCCGCCGTTTGTTGGCAGCTATGGGCCCTTGTTTAATCTCCAGCTTTGCAACAGCGCCAAAGCCGAAATAGCGGTTTACCATGTCTATAATATGGGGCGTGCGGTGTTCGAGAAGCGGCGCAAATGCAGATTCGCAGCGAATGATCAGTTTTGCACCCATGCGTTCGCCGCGGGGGAATATCAGCCGCTGCGGCACAGTTGAACCCGCCAGTTCCGCACCCACAATATGGGGCCATTTGGTCACAATTTCGGCCTGGGCAAACCCTTTTGCACGCATAGCCGGTGACAAAAGCCTGCTGGCCGCCTGCGCTGCAGACGTAGTTTTATAGCGACGGTAGCTTTTCTTCGCCGCAGCTTTGGCTTTCGATTTATCTGGCGCCTTCGCCATCGGGCTTGCCCTCGGCTGTTCAATCAGTATGGTCTGTGCTACCTGAAGCCCGGGAAAGCTACAATATAAATCGGGCAAAAAAATGTATGCATGTCCCTCTATCAAGCGCTTGTGATGACGAATTTTTCAGACCTATTACTTAAGTGGTACGACAGCCACCGGCGCGATCTGCCCTGGCGCGCCAAAGGTGATGCTCAGCCCAATCCGTATCATGTGTGGCTGTCGGAAATTATGTTGCAGCAAACCACCGTTGCTACGGTGAAAGCCTATTTTGAGAAATTCCTGTATCTGTGGCCCTCGGTGGAGGCATTGGCAAATGCCCCCCGTGATCAGGTTTTAAAAGAATGGGCGGGGCTGGGCTATTATGCCCGGGCACGCAACCTCCATAAATGTGCTGAAACGGTCGCCGCCAGTTATGGCGGCCAGTTTCCAAAATCTGAATCAGAATTAAAAAAGTTACCGGGCGTTGGAGATTATACCGCGGCTGCAATTGCCGCGATTGCCTACGGCGCAGCAGCGACGGTGGTTGACGGCAATATCGAACGCATCATCGCGCGTATTGATCGCATCAAGGAACCCCTGCCCGGAGCAAAAAAAACTATCAAGGCCAGCACCGCTAAACTAACGCCGAAAAAGCGGCCGGGGGATTTTGCTCAGGCCATGATGGATTTGGGCGCTGGCGTCTGTCGCCCCAAAAACCCGGGTTGCGCCCAATGCCCGGTTATCGGCTTTTGCAAAGCCTATAAGGCAGGCGACATGGAAACATATCCCGTCAAGCCGCCAAAGAAAACCAAACCCACCCGGCGCGCGGTTAGTTTTTGGCTAGAGCATGATGGGCATATCCTTCTTGAGCGCCGGCCTGACAAAGGCCTGCTGGGCGGCATGCCTGGGCTGTTTTCTACGCCTTGGATAGAGCGCGGCACCCTGCCCGTAGCAGCCGATTATGTGCCCCATGCACCTATTGCGGGAGCCTGGCAGGAGCTGGGCGGCACGGCAAAGCACACGTTCACTCACTTTCATCTGGAGACTATGCTGGTGCACGGCACAGCAAAAAGCCGTTTCAATATTGAAAACGGCTTTTGGCATCCCGCCGCAGAGATTGACGAGATTGGCCTGCCCACAGTGTTTAAAAAAATCGCGGCATTGGTACAGGATCTTTAAGCCCATAGGCCTCGCCTGTACGGAAACGAACGCTCGCCTGAAAACAGTGTTCATTTTCGTACACCTCGGCAGCGGCGGCAAATTAGCATGACCACTAACTGTTTGTAATATATATAAAAAACCCGATCGGCATACTTGGCTTGACGTTTGCGTATTGAGGCCTAGACAACAACGCGAACAAGGGAATCCCATGCTCAGAAATTATCTGACTATCGCCATGCGCAATATGCTGCGGCACAAGCTATATAGCTTCATCAATATCGGCGGTCTGAGCATTGGCCTTACAGCTTGCATCTTGATTTTTCTATTTGTCCGAAATGAGATATCCTATGACAGGTGGCTGAAAGACAGCGACCAGATTTTCCGCGTCGAAACCAGCAAACTGCAAGCAGGCCAGCCAACGGCTTCATCCGCACAGAGCCCGGGGCCTATGGCGCCGGTGCTCGCAGAAGAATTTAGCGGAACCATTGAAGCCAGCACCCGTATATTGCGCCGTCAATTCTGGGTTGCCCGTGACGAATTGAAACTGGAAGAAACCATTAATCTGGTGGACAAAAGCTTCTTTGATGTTTTGGACCTGCCCATCACTGAAGGAAACCGGTCGCAGCTATCTGATAATTTTCAGTCGCTCATCATTAGCGAGAAAGCTGCCCGCAAATATTTTGGCGACCAATCCGCCCTGGGACAAACTCTTGAACTGGAAAATGGTGATACACTGGCCAAGATTGTGGCGGTACTCAAAGATTTGCCGTCCAACACCCATATGGATATAGATTTCCTTCTTTTGCTCAACGAAGCGCGCTTTGAAAACCAGCCCCGGCTCCTAAACTGGTGGACGTCTGCCAACGTATACACATATGTGAAATTACGAACGGCTGAAGCCGCAGCCTCACTTAACGCCGCTTTGCCAGCTTTTCTTGACCGCCATGTGCCCACATCACCCGGCCCCGGTTACAATAGTGACCTACCCGCCAGTGAAAAATATTCAGTCACACTGATCCCCATAAAAGGCATTCATCTCTATTCCAAGGCACGCGGTCAGCAAAAACCAACCGGTGATATCGTCATTGTATATAGCTTCTCTGCCATAGCGCTTTTGATCCTTATCATAGCGGTCATCAATTTCGCCAACCTTTCAAGTGCTCGGGCTTCCTTGCGGGCGCGCGAAATCGCCTTGCGTAAAACTGTGGGTGCCACCCGCGGCCAAATCATTGTCCAATTTCTGGGGGAAGCTTTGCTAACGACACTGCTAGCGCTGTTTTTAGCCCTTGTAATGGTTGAAATATTGCTGCCCTGGTTCAATGAAATGATCGCCAAACTACTGGATATGAAAAGCTTCACGGATCCTGTTGTTCAATTGGGTTTGGTAGCGCTTTTGTTTGTGGTTACAATTGGCGCAGGCGCGCACCCTGCCTTTAACATATCCTCACACAAACCTGCGGCCATCTTGCATTCCGGCGCTACTGTACCGCACAAAAATAGTGGCCGTCACGCGGTTCTGACAACGCTGCAATTTACAATTTCCGGAGCCCTGATGGTCATAACCGGCGTGATCTACAGCCAAGTTCAACATGTAAAAATAATGGATATTGGCATTGATAAAGCCGGGAAATTAACGCTCTATCATATGACATACGGCGAAACAGCAGCTGCCGCGAACGTTATACAGCGCAAAATAGATGCCTTGCCAGAGGTGCGTTCTACAAGCTTTGCAACACGAAGTTTTCCAATACGCGGCAAATGGAGCCTTCCTGCCAAGCGGCTAGATGTAGCGGATGCGCAAAGCGGCCTTCGACTTGAACATGTGCACGGCGAGCCAAATATGCTCGGGTTTTTTGGCGCGGAATTAGTGGCTGGCCGCTTCTTTTCACGCGAGTATCAAGCTGACCTACTACAACCTGCGTCAGGTGGTAGCCTGAGCGCGACACAGAGCGGTATTTTGAACGAAACCGCGATTACATACCTGGGTTTCTCCTCTGCCGAAGACGCATTGGGCAAAACCGTCCAAATCACCCAAACGGATGAAAGCTATGTCACGACCACAATTGTGGGGGTTGTTGCAGATATCCAGCTGCGGTCTGCCAGAGAAGCCATTGATCCAATGATTTTTGTAGCGCGCCGTGGCCCTTTGTGGATTTTAAATGCTGATATCAAACCCGGCACTGAAGAGCGTGCGCTGGCCAGCATTGATGCCATCTGGGCGGAACTGGTGCCTACTCTGCCACTAGACCGCAATTTTATCGAAGACCGTTACAGTGAATATTACCAAGCCGACATGAAGCGCGGGGAGATCTTCGCATATTTCTCTTTGTTTGCGGTATTTGTTTCCTGTTTGGGGCTATATGGTTTGGCCTCATTCACTGCAGAGCGGCGCACCAAAGAGATCGGGATTCGCAGGGTATTGGGGGCCAGTGTTACAGCGATCCTAGGCCTGCTTACTTACCAATTTTCCAAACCGGTCCTAAGCGCCAACCTAATCGCCTGGCCCATTGCCTGGTATTTTGCCAACGAATGGCTTCAAGGGTTCGTCGACCGAATTGAGCTAAGCTTTAGCTATTTCATTAGTGCGGGTTTACTCGCGCTAACCCTGTCCACGTTAACGGTGGTGGGGCACGCTTTTCGTACAGCAAAAACCAACCCAGGCAACGCGCTTAGGCGCGAATAAGAGACAATGAGAGAACAGACATGCTCAGAAATTATCTGACAATCGCCATACGCAATATGTTGCGACACAAGCTGTATAGCTTTATCAATATCGGCGGGCTAACTATTGGCTTAGCGGCGTGCCTCTTGATTTACTTGTTCGTCGAGAATGAGCTTTCTTACGACAGGTGGATCCCTGACGGCGAGCGTATCGTTCGTATGGAAGGCACCTACCACAACGCAGACCAGGCACCCAGCCCCATGGTGTTAACACCCGGACCAATTGCGCACCCAATGGCAGCCGCCTTCCCAGCTGAAATCGAAGCCACAACACGAATGCTGCAGGAAGGGTTTCTCATTCGGCATGGCGACACCAAACATATCGAAACCACATGGCTGGTAGACGCCAGCTTTTTTGATGTTTTGGACCTGCCCATGGTTGAGGGTGACCGCAGCGCTGCCTTCCTCGATTATAAATCAATCATCATAAGCGAACGCATGGCAAAAAAATATTTTGGTGACACGTCACCGATTGGTGAAATCCTGAGCCTTGATAATGGTGATATGCTGGTAAAAGTGGTGGCGGTGATGGAAAACCTGCCCGAGAACACCCATTTCAACATGGACATACTGCTGCAGTATGACACCAGCCGCTATGAGAGCCAGCCGTGGATGAACAAATGGTGGATGTCTTCCAATGTCTATACATATTTGAAGCTTTTCAGCGCGGATAATACGGCGCAGCTCAAGCAAAGCTTTCCAGCCTGGTACAATAAAAACGCAGTCCTGTCCCCCGCACAAACACTCGACGGTACACCAAGCGACCTGCTTTCGTTCGCCTATATGCCGCTACATGATATTCATCTGTATTCCGAAGGCCGGTTTCAACTGAAAGACAGCGGCGATATTGTTGTGGTCTATGCCTTCACTGCAATTGCGGCCCTGATCCTCGCTATCGCGGTGATTAATTTCACCAACCTTTCCACGGCGCGGGCATCCCTGCGCGCCAGAGAAATTGCGCTTAGAAAAGTTGTTGGTGCTTCCAGAAAACAACTTATCGGCCAGTTCCTCGGCGAAGCCATCCTCACAACCACGATCGCTCTTTTGCTTGCCTTCGCAATTGTCGAGGTCAGCCTGCCCTGGTTTAACGAATTTGTCTCAAAACTGTTGAACTTTGGCAGTTTTAACGATCCTGCCGTCCAGCTTGGCCTTGTCGCGATGATTGCTGTGATCGGGCTGGGTGCAGGCGCGCACCCCGCGCTCAAGCTTTCCTCCTTCCGGCCTGCAAAAGTGTTGCACTCACAGAACACAGCCATGGCCGGTTCGGTGAAACTGCGCACTATATTAACAACACTGCAATTCACCATTTCCATTGGCCTGATGATCACAACGGCAGTTGTATACAGCCAGCTGCAATACACCCAAACCATTGGAACTGGCTTTGCAAAAAATGACCGGCTTTTCCTGCATAATATGACCTTCGGGCCGGTGGGTGATGCAGCGGGTACAATCCGCTCAGAAATTGAGCGCCTACCGGGTGTTGAAGCCACCGCCCTTTCTGCCCGCTCATTGCCACTGCGCGGCTTTTGGGACTTGCCCGTCAAACTGCCCAACCAGGAGGCAAGCCAGGCACTGACTCTGGAAAATGTACCTGGGGACTTTGGGTTCCTCAAGCTATACGGCGCTGAACTGGTCGCAGGTCGCCTCTTTTCAAAAGAACGTTCCGCTGACTTGCCTTCTGATGCGCCCGCAAGTGGGGGTAATCCAACCCAAACCGGGATCATCAACGAAACGGCCGTGTCACATCTGGGCTTTGCAAATGCAGAAAGCGCGCTTGACAAAACCATCATGGTTTCTGAAACCGACGGCAGTTACCGAGAAACCACCATTGTTGGCGTGGTGAAAGACATGCACCTGCGCTCACTGAGAGACGCAATAGACCCCAACATCTTCACCCTGCGCGAAACGGACATGAGTGTTTTGAATATTCATGTAAGCGCGCAAAACCAAGCGCAGACGATGCGCCAGATTGAATCACTATGGAACAGACTGGTGCCCACCATCCCCATATCGCGGCACTTTGTGGAAGACAGTTTCAATGATTTCTATCGCGCTGACCAGCAGCGTGCCGAGATGTTCGCTTATTTCTCGCTGTTTGCGATTTTGGTTTCATGCCTTGGCCTATACGGCCTTGCTTCTTTCACCGCAGAGCGCCGCATCAAGGAAATTGGCGTGCGCAAGGTAATGGGCGCCCGTGTACGGGATATTGTGAAACTGCTCACGTTTCAGTTTTCAAAACCCGTGTTGTTGGCAAACCTGATCGCCTGGCCCATTGCTTGGCATTTTGCCAACGAATGGCTTAGCGGGTTTGTGTACCGGATAGACTTGGGGATGAAATATTTTTTCGCTTCGGGCGTACTGGCGCTGACGATCGCAGTGATAACCGTTGCAGGTCACGCCGTCAAAACGGCGATCGCCAATCCGATTTCGGCGCTGCGGCAGGAGTGACGCCGCTCGGGCAGACACAGTACTGACTTATAAATGCCGGAGAGACTAGAACCAGCAGAACTGTGGGGGGTGAGAATTCAGGTCTGCTTAGGATACACTGCTCACAGGTTCACCCGGCGAAGGTGCTTTTTGTGGTCGAATTTTTTTCCTGTATTTCTCGATAGGCAGCTCAACACCGCGGTGAAAGCCGTACGCTATTAGCGCGGAAATCCCAAGTGCCAAGCCCAGAAATACAATATGTTCCGCGCCTTCAGGTTCCTCAAATATGACTTGTTTCAGCGCATAAAGAACAGCGCTTTGCATCAAAAAGACAGGGTACGACAGACGACCCAGCACGTCATCAAGCGAACCATTTTTACTGCGATCAAGCGAACACAGCAGAATAACAGGCAGGCACACCACAACGCCAAGCGGATAATAAAAAGGCGGCCATGCGATAAACGGGATAAAATAATGCCAAAAAACCGCAACGCAGATTAAGGGCAGAATATAGTTTTTCAACTTCGGAACAATTTGCGCGCGGTGGAAATAGCCAACAATTCCAAGGGAAAAATAGAAACCAAAAGAAAACAGACGGTCAACTTGCGGGTCTATTTGTTCAAAGTCATATCCGATGAAAATCTTGACGCCGCTGGCAACAAAAAAGAAGTAGGCCAGCCGCCGGTAGCGGGCCAAAAACAGTGCCATAGCCACATAGTAAATCAACTCCACACTCAAGGACCATGCGGTGCCTATTACGCGCTGGCCGTAGGTATCCAGCCAAACCACTATAATGTTTCTAAACCAGCTGGTAGCGTCTGTAGGCATATGAGTGGGAACCTAGCCGCCCGATGATGCTGCATAAATTATGAGCGTCGAAAAAGCCAAGCTGACAAAATACAGTGGGTAAATGCGCAGCAGCCGGTTGAGGAAAAATCGGCTCTGACCAGCAAAAGACAGGGCGTAAGTTTCATTGCAAATACGGGTAATCAGGAAGCCGGAAATTGCGAAAAAGCAATAAACTGACAATAAACCGGTGGTATAGAACACCTCATACCAGCCGTGGAAAAAAACAACGTTGGCAGCAAGCCAGAACCTCAGATAACCCATTTTCCCTCCGGCAATACTACATCGACGCAGTGCTCACCTTCACCGCCCATTCGGTTCAGTCGCTGAGGTATAACAGCTTGACGACATTCCCGGCAAAAAGAAAGGCGCTCCCCTGTTGCGAAAGAGGGAAGCGCCAGCCCGAGGAGCGCGAATAGGCATCGCGCTTCAGGATTAGGGTAATAGACTTAATGCAGTTCTTCACGCACCTGTTGGCGGAACACATCTATTGACTGAAGCTCGCCTTTGTTTTCCACGTGCCAGAAGGTCCAGCCGTTGCACGCCGGTGCACCCTGCACGCCCGCGCCCACCTGGTGAATAGACCCTTTCACCGTGTCGGCGATGAGCGTACCGTCTGTACGGACCCGTGCCGCAAACTTGCGTTTGCTGTCATAAAGTGTAGTGCCCGGCTCAATCATACCGCGCTCAACGATAGAACCAAAGGCCACTCTGGGTGCCGCGCGCTTGCTCTCGGTAAAGCCTTGTGCTTCTTCGTCCAGCACTTCGGTTTCGGCAATGCGCTTGCGCGCAACTTTGATGTAATCTGTTTCACGCTCGATACCGATAAAGTTGCGACCTAGTTTCTTGGCCACTGCGCCCGTGGTGCCTGTACCGAAAAAAGGATCAAGCACGACATCGCCCGGTTTCGTCGATGACATCAACACCCGGTACAGGAGCGATTCCGGTTTTTGCGTAGCGTGGGCTTTTTTACCGCCTGACTTCAAGCGCTCTTTGCCAGAGCAAATAGGAAGCGTCCAGTCAGACCGCATCTGCGTATCGTCATTCATCGCTTTCATGGCGTTATAGTTGAAGGTATATCCGCCCTTGTCTGCAGACTTCGCAGCCCAAATGAGCGTTTCATGAGCATTCGTAAACCGCGTGCCGCGAAAGTTTGGCATCGGGTTTGACTTGCGCCACACCACGTCGTTCAAAACCCAATATTCCAGGTTTTGAAGCGCCGTGCCCACACGGAAAATATTGTGGTAACTGCCGATCACCCAAATGGTGCCTGTGTCTTTCAAGACGCGCTTGGCAGCCTGCAGCCAACGATATGTGAACTCATCATAAGCTGAAAAGCTGGAAAATTTATCCCAGGCGTCATCAACGCCGTTAACCTTCGAGTTGTCTGGCCGCTTCAACGTATCATTGAGCTGCATGTTATATGGGGGGTCTGCAAAAATAACGTCTACCGATTTTTCAGGCAGCGCATTCATTGCGTCAATACAGTCGCCCTGCAGTATTTTATTCAGCGGCAAGGCGTCCAGATTACAGCCTTTTTGGCCACTGCCCTTTGGGGCAGCATTTTTAGCTTGAACCATCAATTTTCTCCGTCCCGTTATGTCGAAATGCGCCCTTTTGGGCTGCGTTTTTTGAAAAAATTCGACCAACAATTGACGTAAACATGAGTCGAAAACGAATCGACGTCAAGTGATTCTTTTATATGAATCAATGATTTGTAAGCTATTCTTCACTCAAAATCTTGCGAATCGGTGCGAATGAGCGTCGATGATGGGGGCTTGCACCCACAAGGCTTAGTGCAGCCATGTGAAGAGGCACACCATATCCTGCGTTTTTGTCCCAACCATAGTCAGGATAGTCTTCAGCGAGATTTTTCATCAGCCGATCACGAAAAACTTTTGCGACAATACTGGCTGCAGCGATGGAAAGAGACCTTGCGTCGCCTTTTATCAATGTTTCGGTCGGCAAATTGAGGCCCGGGTCTTTATTTCCGTCGACAAGCGCCGCCGCAGGGGGAACATTCAGGCCCAAAACCGCACGGCGCATCGCCAGCAGCGACGCCTGCAATATATTGATGTCATCAATTTCTTCGACCGTTGCCTCGGCAATAGATACAGCAATAGCTTCGGCCTTTATGAGCTCAAAAAGCGCCTCGCGTCTGTTCGCGCTGAGCTTTTTGCTGTCGTCCAGGCCTTTCGGGATACGGGCGGGATCAAGAATAACCGCAGCGGCCACCACGGGGCCCGCAAGGGGGCCTCGCCCAACCTCGTCCACACCGCATACCAATCCGCCACAGCGCTTGTGCATGCTGGCCTCGGCGTGCCAGTCAGGGCCGCGTTTTGTTGTAATTCCCGCTACGGTGAATAAATCGTCTGACATCGTCGCCCCTATGCCCTGCTCCATTAGCCATTAACACCAAGTGGTGGCCAAAAACAAGAAAGGCGCCCCTTCCAGTGAAAAGAGGCGCCATGCCTTGGGAGGCGTAGGAAAGTACAGTGCTTCTAATCGAAACTCTGCATATTCACTGCGGCGGGCTAATTCCGCAGCGAATTCATAGTGGCCGGGCCCGAATGGCACTAGGGGCTAGGGTCAGGGGTAAGGTGCACACTGGACCCGGCCAGGTTATCCGCCTAATCGGTTGTTCGCTGTGGGCAGTGAACACCAGGGGGAAGGACAGATAACCATGTTTGGTCACTGTCAGGCGGCAACACTCAGCGAAGAAAGGCGTGCTGCCCTCCGCTGACGGCGCCGTGACCGTGTTTCAGTTTTTGGTAAAAATTTTGCGGACCGTACATCTGTACGAGCCATAAATTCGGTAAACATTGCTAGCTCCTCGCTGCATAAATTTGGTGTCCGGCCTTTTTTATTTTTATGGTCCGGACGCTGGTTACTGTCGTTATTAAGAGGCTGATCATTTCTCCAGTGATCTTGCCTCGTTGCTACACTCCTAATTTAGGGATCGCAGCGAGGGCTTTCAATAGCCCTCATCGCAATTTTTGCACGGCCTGTCGCAAGGATTGCCTTAATCGGGTCTTATTCTGGTCTCCAGCAGGAAATTGGTCCCAATTCAAGACTTCAACATCGCATACAGTTCGTCTTTGAGCCGCATTCGAGTTTTGCGAAAACTTTCCTCATCAAACTGCGAAACATGTTCATCACCAATTTCAATTCGGTGAATTTCCCTGTTTATGATGTGGTACTCATCCGCCAGGCGCCGAAAATGATGGTCCTCTTTTTTAAGCTCGCTAATACGCGCTTCAAACTCGGGGAAATCCTCTTTCAACTCGTGAGGTGTATGGCTCATAAAAGTCTCCTTTGTTGTTCCGTGAAACCAGACTAGCCAGTTTTGGAACAGGAGAATTTGATATGGATCAAAGGCTCATGAAATTCACGCCGATTACTAAAGCGTCCAATGAAAAGGGCAGCTTAGCTTTCAGCCGCATCAGGATCACCTAGCAACTGCTGGCTGGTGCTGTCTTCGATAGTTTCTACCGATTTGAGCGCCCGCAGCATCACGTTTTTGCGGGTCTCCAGTTTGCCGATATGATTTTCCATGGATTTCACATTTTTACCCATGGCCGCGATCTGTTCACCGTAACTGCTGAACTCGCGCTTAACTGCCCCCAGGATTTTCCACACCTCAGCCGCATGTTCTTGCATCACTGCTTGCTGGTAGCCCATACGGAACGTGCTCAAAAGCACCTGAAAATTCGTCGGCCCTGATACGGTTACTGCAAAATCCCGCTGTAGGCTGTCAACCAGCCCTGGCGTGCGCAAAAGTTCGGCGTATAATCCTTCTGTCGGCACAAACAGGATGGCCTCACGCGTGGTGTGCGGCGGGTTGATATATTTCTGTGCAATATCTTTTGCGAACAGTTTTACCTGGCGCACCAGCGCTTTCATCGCGGCATCAAGCGCGTCCTTATCACCGGCTTCAGCGGCAGCAAGCAAGCGTTCATAGTCTTCCGTGGGGAATTTCGAATCTACTGGCAGGTATCGCGCTTCCGCGCCCGGCATGCGCACACCAAATTCTACCCGTTGAGTACCGGAGGATTTGCCGCAATCATAACTTGCTATAAACTGGTCAGCCGTGAGGAAATCTTCGATCAAAAGCTCAAGCTGTACTTCGCCGAATGTGCCGCGGGATTTCACATTTGTCAGCACGCGCTTCAGATCGCCAACACCAGTGGCGAGCGTTTGCATTTCGCCGAGACCTTTGTGCACTTGCTCTAACCGTTCAGACACGGTTTTAAAGCTTTCGCTCAGCCGTTTTTCGAGCGTGGTTTGCAGCTTCTCATCCACAGTTTTGCGCATCTCGTCGAGCTTGGCAGTGTTTTCTGTGCGCAGCTCTTTCATTTTCTCGTCGAGCTTGTCGCGGAACTGAGCCTGGTCCTTCGCGTGGCCTTCGCCAAGCTTGCGTACCGTGTCACCAAGGGCGGCAATTGCCTTGTTCAATTCTTCCCGGTTTTCACGGAACTCGGAACGCAGCGCTTTCTCGCGCTCGCCAGCCTGATAGGCCATCTCGGTAATTCGGGTTTCAATGCGAATGAGCTGACTGCCTTCTGCGCCGGACCCTTGTTTGCTAATTTTGCGCACCGCATAAAAGCAAATACCAAGGATCAGGACCAAAACAGCAGTTGTGAATGTTTCAAACAGGCCCACAGCCTTCTCCCCGAACTTCTACCCCAGTAGCTAACGCACCCATACGGCAAAGCGCAAGTGGTTGACCATAAAAGTTTGCTGTGCTTCACTCATCTACTCGAAAGCTGGCCTAAATCAACCTCCGTCGGGCATGGGCCCAATCGGCGGGCCAGCTTTTTCCAGGAGCATACAATGGTCCCTCGTTTTGAGGCCCGCGACTTCAGCGAAATATCGCCTGAAATGGCCACTGCTTACCGCCGCGACGGCGTTCTCGTTCTTGAAAATCTGATTGACCCGCGCGCATGCGACATGTTGCGAGCCCGCATGAGTGATATGGTCAAAAGTTTTGATGTTGAGGAACACCGAACCGTATTTTCATCCACCAGCAAAGCCCACGATCAGGAAAATTATTTCCTCGATTCCGGACATGAGACCCGTTTTTTCTTCGAAGAAGAAGCTTTCGACGAAGCGGGTGAGCTTACAAAGCCGCTGCCGCTCGCCATTAACAAGGTTGGGCATGCCATGCATGACCTGGACCCAATGTTTGATGCCTTTTGCCGCCAAAAGGAATTGAAAGCTATTTGCCAGGGCCTGGGGCAAAAGAGCCCTCTGCTGTTGCAGTCCATGTATATTTTCAAACAGCCCCATATCGGCGGCGAAGTGATTTGCCACCAGGATGCCACTTACCTGCGTACAGAGCCAGAAACCTGTATTGGCATCTGGGTCGCGCTTGAAGACGCAACAATGGAAAACGGTTGCCTGTGGGGCATCCCAGGCGGGCATCTGGGCGGCAAACTAAAAACCGTATTTCGGCGCAATGAAAACGGCGTTGGCACCCGTACTGAAATTCTGGATGAAACACCCTGCCGCGAAAGCGAAAAAGTGCCGCTGGAAGTCAAAAAAGGGACTGTTCTTATTTTTGGCGGGCTTTTCCCTCATATGTCATCTGCGAACCGGTCAGATAAGTCGCGCCATGCCTTCACGCTACATGTGATTGACGGGGCGGCCCATTATCCCGCAGACAACTGGTTAAGGCGGCCACCAGAGTTGCCGCTCAGAGGCTTTGACGGGTAGATTTCATGGAAAAAATTGTCATTATTGGTGGTGGGCACGCTGCGGCACAACTAGTCACCAGCCTACGCCAGAAGAAATTTGAGGGGTCAGTAACGCTCGTCAGTGACGAGCCCCATGTGCCCTATCAGCGCCCGCCCTTGTCAAAGGCCTATCTTTCGGGCGAACTGGCGGCAGAACGGCTGCCGATCCTGCGGGAGGCTGCTTATGAGAATGCGGGCGTGGAGTTAAAGCTCGGCGTCCGCGCGGAAGGCGTTGATGCAAGCGCAAAAGCCGTGACACTCAAGGGCGGCGAGACGCTGACTTATGACAAGCTGATACTCGCCACCGGCGGCAGGGCGCGACAGCTAGGCTGCCCGGGCGCAAACCTTCGAGGCGTGCACAGTGTGCGCACTCGGGACGATACCGACAGCCTGCGCGCAGAGTTTGAAACCGCCAAACGACTCGTGATCGTTGGCGGCGGTTACATCGGGCTTGAGATCGCCTCTGCCGCACGCAAGGTGGGCAAAGCGGTTACTGTCCTCGAGGCCGAAGACCGCATATTGGCCCGCGTTGTTGCGCCTGAAGTTTCAGAATTTTATACGAGCCTGCACACCGAAGAAGGTGTGGCCATTCATACGAACCAAATGGTGACATCGCTTGAAGGTGACACCCGTGTTGAAGCTGTTTGCACCAAAGACGGAAGCAGGTTCCCTGCTGATTTGGTGATTGTGGGTATTGGCCTGATTGCTAACAGCGAACTGGCCGAGAAGGCTGGGCTTGAGACAACGCCAATGGGCATAGCCGTCAACGCGTTTTGCCAAACCAGCGACCCCAACATTTATGCGGTCGGCGACGCAACATCGCACCACAATGCCTTCTATGGGCGCGACATGCGGCTGGAGAGCGTGCAAAACGCGGTCGACCAGGCCAAAGTGGCGATTGGGCATATTATGGGCGAAGAGGCACCTTATGAAGCCCTGCCCTGGTTCTGGTCAGAGCAATATGGCCTCAAATTGCAAATTGCCGGACTGTCCGAGGGCTATGACGCGCTTACCGTGCGCGGCGACCCTGCCGAGCGGTCAGTTGCCTATTTCTACATGAAGGACGGGCGAATTATTGCAGCAGACTGCGTGGGGCGCATCGCGGAATTTATGAACGCCAAAAAGCTGATCGCCGCCCGCACGCCGGTAACCGCAGCTCAGCTCACCGACGAGCGCCCGTTCAAGGAAATCGCGGCAGAACTGCTTGCAGACTAGTTCCTGCGGTAAATGTCACCCGCTTTCATTACAAAGCCGACGCGTCGCAGCGCTGAGATATCTTCAAGCGGATTGCCGCTCACTGCGATCAAATCCGCCAGATAACCAGCCTTCACCTGCCCGAGCGTATCTGGTTTGCCCATCAGTACGGCACCGGTGATAGTTGCAGCCTTGAGGGCTTCGGCGTTCGTTAGGCCGTAATCCACCAGCATCTCAACCTCGCGGGCATTGTCGCCGTGGGAAAATACGCCCACATCACTGCCGTTGCAGATGGTTACGCCAGCACCGATGGCCCGTTTCAGAGAAGCGCGCTTTGCTTTAATGCGCGCGGGCTCGGCATCGGTGCCTTTATTCCAGCCGCGATACTGCGAAATCGCGTCGCCCGCTGCAATGGTCGGGCATAAAATCACACCGCGTTCAGCCATCAGCTCAAATGTCTCTAGACTACCGCCGTCGCCGTGGTCGATCGACTGAACACCTGCGAGTGCCGCCCGGCGCATGCCTTCATCTGTCGACGCGTGCGCAACCGTTACCCGGCCACTGCTGGCAGCGGTTTTCACGATCAGCTTCAGCTCATCGAGGGAAAAGGTGGGCCGTGCTTCACCGTCCCTACCCCAGCGGTAATCCGCATAAACTTTGATGAAATCAGCGCCATTTCCGATTTGGTCCCTGACAATGCGTACAAGATCAACGCCGTCGCCTTCCTCAGCACCCAAGTGAATATCGTGTGACGGATTAAATCCCTTTGGGCCATAACTGCCCGTCGCCACAATGGCGCGACCTGCCACAATCAAGCGCGGGCCGTTGATCACGCCTTTTTCCAAGGCTTTCCTGACACCGACGTCCGTATAGCCAGCGCCTTCGCTACCAAGATCCCTGAGCGACGTAAACCCCGCCATCAATGTAGCTTCCAGATGATTGCCTGCCCGTAGAGCGCGCTCAGCCCAGGTCTGCTTCAAAACCTGATCATTCCAGCCGATTTCATTGTAGGGGTGCAACAGCACATGACTGTGGGCGTCAATAAGACCGGGCATGAGCGTGGAGCCAGAAAGATCAATGCGCTCCGCTTCCCCTGCGCGGTCAGCGAGGGCCTGTTCGGTATCAATGGCGGCGATCTTGCCGTCCACCACCAGCACAGCTTTACCCGCGACAAGCGCACCGCTTTCCGTGTCCAGTATCTGAGAAGGTACCAGCAGATAGCTATCGGCTTGCACTGGCGCAGCAAACATCAGCGCCGTAAAAAACACGGCAACAAGCCTTAGCAGCACCGGCACCTTTGCACCCATTTGTTTCGATTTGAAAAACAGCAACACGACAGTCCCCTCGATAAAATTCCACCGAAAGGAAACTAGGGCCTAAAATTTTAGTCTACCAGCAATTTTTCCACGGCCGCGACAATAGTGTCAGAATTTGGTTTCATTTTGGTTGGGAAAAAAGCAACAGCCTCGCCCTTGGCGTTCACCAAATACTTGTGGAAATTCCACACCGGGCGGCTTTCTTCACCAAGCTCACCGGCCAGCCATTCATACAGTGGCGCATTATCCGGCCCACCCTTGACAACCATTTTTTTGGTCATCGGGAAATCAACCTGAAAATTCACCTTGCAGAAGTTCTTGATATTTTTCTCGCTGCCAGGTTCCTGATCACCAAAATCATTGGCAGGCACACCCAGTACCACCAGGCCTTTGTCGCGGTATGTGCTCCAAAGCTTTTGCAAGCCTTTATATTGGGGCGTATACCCACAGTAAGACGCAGTGTTCACGATCAAAACGGTTTTGCCCGCAAACTGGCTTAGCGGCATCTCACTGAAGTCAATCGATTGCACTGTGAAATCATGCATGGATTGGCGGTCTGCCGCCTCTAGTTTCGCGGCAAACAGTGCCAGCGCAAACACTGCGCCAGCAAAAACATTTTTTATCATCTGATCAGCTTCCTTTTTGTTCCCAAAACCAGTTGTTCCCAACCAGCGACAAAGAGCAAGAGGCATCACAGGATTGTGTGCAAATTAAAGCCTGAACGAAAGCCGGTTTATTTTGAACCGGCGTCAGAACCAGGTTTCTCGCCTTCGTCAACGATACGGTCTTCCGGCTTATCGGAATATTCTTCGATTTCCACATTTCCAACCCGCTGTTTCTGGTTCTTGAAGTGAACTTTCTTCAAATATTGAACCACATGAATTGGGAACCTGCCGCCATAATCATTTAGCGACTGAGTGTCTGACACCCACTGGCTCATGATCGCACCGCTAGAATCTCCGCCATACTCACTGGCCGGGCCAACACCGTTGCCAGTTTCAAATGCACCAAGCAACGCAGCACCATTTGTGCTCACAGCGGACCCGCGGCTGCGGCTACCGCCGTATAAATCTGCCACACGCCAATTTACCGTGGTGGCCCGAATGCGAGGCGACGCCTTGGCGATTTTGTCTTTGAAATTATTGGTGGCGTGCTCATAGAGATGGTGCTTCAGATCTCTGTCAAAGTCGGGAAACAAGGCTCGGTTTACATCATAAAAATAAGAAACCTGCATGATGCGCTCGCGCATGCGTGCGCCCCGGTTGGAATTGATAAATTCTCCAGCATTTGATTTCAGCTGCTTATAAACAGTTTTGCCTGTATAGGCTTCCGCCCGAATGTTGGGGCTTCCTACAACGCCTTGAAACATGCCGTACATAACAAGGGGGGTTTTAAATTTGGGAATAACGATCCTGTGGTGAATGTCATTCAGCGACAAAGACACACCAGCCACGTTCAATACTTTTTGGTCCCACAGCGACGTTTTGTTGCGTGTACCCTTATATTTTTTCTTCAGATTAGTGGCGGGGAAAATGCGTCCAATTTGTTCAATAACGGTCACATTATAAAGGTTCAGCCAATAGGCTAACTGCTCTGCCTTAGAGAGGTCCCGCAGTGGCAAAACACTTGGCACCTTTTCCAAGTCCCGCCGCATCGCCAGCAGCGTGTCCAGGTTTTCGTCACTTAATGAGAAGAAATCGAAACGGTTGCCTTCAAGACGCGTAGGTTTGGTGTCTCCGCGAATGATGTGTGAACCCGCAGCAGCCCTGGCGCGGGTAACTTTTGCCCTGTCAGACCGCCCCGTTACCAACACCGTTTGTTTTAATACTCTCGAGATATCATCATAATTTATCGACAGCGTCGAATCTGGTGTGTCCCCCCGGAAAGGTTCCGGCACACTCGTGTCGTCAGCGGCAGCTGCATACGAGGCAATCAGCGCCCCCGCGGCGATAAAAGCTGCTTTAGTTACATTCAAAAATAGTCTCATTTTCTGCTCCCAAAGTGATTAATATCTCGAGTATGAATAGCGAAATGCTCCTAAAGTTTAATTTTTATACCATTCGTTGAACCGATTGTCACACACATCATGCCATCTAAGTCCCCAAACCATTCCCTTAGAAAAAGCTCTTTCCGTAATCCTCTTTTTATCAAATGGATTTGCCGCCTTGAAACAAGGCTTTCCTGACCTATTTTTGCTACCGGAACAAAAAACTGGACACACCACCATGCCAACATCCACATCTCCTCTATTCAAACCCTTTCAGCTAAATAACCTCCACCTTAAAAACCGCATTGTCATGGCCCCAATGACCCGCACCTTTTCACCGGGTAACATCGCCAATGACAAAAATGTGGAATATTACCGAAAACGAGCAGCGGGCGGCGTGGCGCTTATCATCACCGAAGGAACCTGCGTCGGCCACGAAGCGGCGAACGGGTACCCGAACGTGCCTTATATCGGTTCTGACGAGCAACTGGCAGGCTGGAAGAAAGTGGTGGAGGCTGTACACGCAGAAGGCGGCAAGATCATGCCCCAGCTGTGGCATGTGGGCAGCTTAAGAAAACCCGGCACCGAGCCCGACGGCGACGTGCCCGGCTTCGGCCCGTCAGGCCTTGTGATGCCCGGCAAAAAACGCTGCCACGCTATGACAGAGGAAGATATCACTGATGTGATCAACGCCTTTGCCGACAGCGCCCGCCGCGCAAAAGAAATCGGCTTTGACGGCATTGAAATACACGGCGCGCACGGTTATTTGCTTGATCAGTTTTTCTGGGAAGGACTGAACCAGCGCACGGACAAATGGGGCGGCAGCCTGGTAAAGCGCACCCGTTTTGCGGTTGAAGTCATCAAAGCTGTTCGCGCTGTGGTGGGGCCTGATTTCCCCATCATCCTTCGCTGGTCACAGTGGAAACAGCAAGACTATAACGCCCGCTTGGCCACCACACCGCAGGAACTGGAAGAGTTTCTTCTGCCGCTTTCAAGTGCAGGCGTCGATATATTTCATTGCTCCACCCGACGCTTCTGGGAGCCAGAGTTTGACGGGTCTGACCTCAATTTAGCGGGCTGGACCCAGAAAATTACAGGCAAACCGGCAATCACGGTCGGGAGCGTTGGCCTGGACACAGCCTTCACCGAGGAAAACACTGCGGGTTTCGCCGGCGCCAAACCCGCAAGCCTCGATAATTTGACCGAACGGATGGCAAATGGCGAATTTGATCTGGTGGCTGTTGGCCGCGCCCTTATTGCCAACCCCGACTGGGCGCAAAAAGTTGAAGCCGATCAGCATAGCGATATTGCACCCTACACCAAAGACATGCTGACAAAGCTGATTTAAATTAGCCCTGGTCCAGGTTCTATGAAGGCGGCGTCTGCCCGCACTATATGCGACTCGCAAGGCTCCAAGCATTGCAGGCACCGCCAGACGCAGGCCGGACCAACCCGGCCCGGTCTTTTATTGCGCCGTAAGCCATGGCAATTATGCGAAAATTATAATCCCGCACCGATAAACAGATGCCTGTCATTATCGGGGTTTCCCACGCGTTTTTTTGGCGTTAAGGGGATATATCGGTAAGCTTTGAGCTTACCCAAATATTCTGCTTTACGGAGACAGGACAAAATGTCGAACTCTATGAACTCTTCTGACGCGGCGGGCAAAAGCAACACAGCCTTTATGGCGCTGAGAACGGCGTACCAGCGCAGTGAAGAAGACGCTGTGAGCGAAATTGTCCGGCAGTTCCCGATGGATCGCGGCCAAAGAAATTCTGTCGCGCGCAAAGCGGCAATGATTGTTTCCAATTCCCGCACAAGGAAAGACGAGCAAGGCACGCTCGATGCATTTTTGGCGGAATTTGGCCTATCGAACCAGGAAGGCGTGGCTTTGATGTGTTTGGCGGAGGCTTTGCTCCGTGTGCCAGACGGTGCCACACAGGACCAGTTGATTGCCGAAAAGATATTGGCCGGAGACTGGAGCGCCCATAAGGGCAAGTCTGACAGCCTGTTTGTAAATGCCTCAACCTGGGCCCTTATGTTGACAGGCGGCGTGCTGGACCTGGACAAGACGCTGACAGCCAACCCAGCAGGCTGGTTTAAGTCTCTGGTCGGCCGCTCTGGCGAGCCGGTGATCAGAAAAGCTGTAAATCAGGCCATGAAGATCATGGGCAAGCAATTTGTTTTTGGTCGCACGATCAAAGAAGCCCTTGGCAGGCGGCAATCTCAGCCAAGTCATCAAAGAATGATGAGCTTTGACATGCTAGGTGAAGGCGCGCGTACCCTAGAGGCCGCATCACGCTATTTTTCCTTGTACCGCGACAGTATTGAGGCCGTAGGCAATGCGGCGGCGAAAGACGGCTCAACCATCCATGACCGCTCCAGTGTTTCCATAAAACTCTCAGCCCTTCATCCACGTTATGAAGATATCAACGCCGAGCGCGTGATGGCCGAAATGCTGCCGCAGGTGAAAGAACTGGCGCTCCTGGCAAAATCTTACGATATGCAGATGACCATCGACGCCGAGGAAGCCGACCGGCTGGAAATATCCCTGCGCATATTCGAGGCACTGGCCAGAGACGCTGATCTTGCAAACTGGGAAGGGCTGGGGCTCGCGGTTCAGGCATACCAAAAACGCGCACCATTTGTTATCGACTGGCTTATAGCGCTAGCCGGAGAAACCGGCCGAAAATTTGCCGTAAGGCTGGTGAAGGGCGCTTACTGGGATACCGAAATAAAGCATGCTCAGGAACTTGGAGTAGAGGATTACCCTGTCTATACCCGCAAAGCTGCCACAGACGCCTGTTATCTGTATAGCGCCGCGCGAATGCTGGAAGCAGAAGACGCCATCTACGGCCAATTTGCCACCCACAATGCACACACTATTGCTGCCATTGCCGATATGGCAGAAGGCAAACATTACGAGTTTCAGCGCCTGCACGGCATGGGGGAATTGCTGTATGAGGCCGCCAGCGAAATGTTTGAAAACAATATTCGGGTGCGGACATACGCGCCCGTAGGCCAGCATGAAGACCTGCTGCCTTATCTGGTGCGCAGACTGCTTGAAAACGGAGCAAACTCAAGCTTTGTGAACCGGTTCCTTGATGCAGACGTCCCAGTGGAGAATGTGGTTGCCGACCCAGTAGACAGGCTGGACACCGCACCGGCCTTAAGGCATACGCTGATACCACTGCCTGCAGACATGTATGGTGCCTCACGGAAGAATTCAAAAGGCTGGAACCTGATGAACCGGGCGGAGCTTGATCCACTTTTGGAAGGGCTGTCAGCTTTGGCAGGGCAAAACTATAACGCCTCCTCGATTGTTTCCGGGAAACAGGCAGGCAAGAAACCCGTGGCCGTATCATCGCCACAAAACACCCAAATGAGCGTTGGCAGTGCATGCCATGCCCGCGACGAAGACATAGAAGCCGCATGCAATGCCGCTCAGGCTGCACAGCCCTCCTGGAACGCAGTCGGCGGCGAAGCCCGAGCCGACGTTTTACGCAAAATGGGCGACCTCATTGAAGCAAACCGCGATATTTTCACCGATATGCTGGTACGGGAAGCGGGCAAGACACTGCCCGACTGTATTGCCGAAATCCGCGAGGCGGTTGATTTCTGCCGCTATTATGCAGACCTGGCAGAAAAACAGTTTGCAGCACCGACCCAGCTACCGGGCCCTACTGGCGAGCAAAACGAGCTCTATCTGGTCGGGCGCGGCACCTTCCTGTGCATTGCGCCCTGGAATTTTCCCCTGGCAATTTTCGCAGGACAAGTTGCAGCAGCACTTGCCGCGGGGAACGCGGTCGTGGCCAAACCAGCCGAGCAAACGCCAATCATTGCCTGGCATACAGTTAAGCTTTTTCATAAAGCGGGCGTACCTGTGGATATATTGCATCTGTTGCTCGGCGACGGTGCTCATGTTGGCGCAGCGCTGGTGGCCAACCCCCACATTAGCGGCGTTGCTTTCACCGGCTCCACTGCGACCGCGCGTTTAATTAACCAAACCTTGGCAAACCGGGACGGGGCGATCGTTCCGCTTATTGCTGAGACAGGCGGCCAGAATGCGATGATCGTAGATAGCACGGCCCTGCCCGAGCAAGTGGCGGACGATGTTATCCAGTCGGCGTTCGGCTCTGCTGGGCAGCGGTGTTCGGCGCTGAGGGTCTTGTTCCTGCAAGACAGTGTCGCCGACAAGATGATTGAAATGATCACAGGCGCCCTTAAGGAGCGCATGGTAGGTGACCCTGGCCTGCCGACAACAGATATCGGCCCCGTGATAGACGACCTGGCACTCCAGCGTCTTGGCGCTCACTGCGCACGGCTGAAAACTGAGGCAAACCTCGTTGCCGTGGCAGATATGCCCGCGTCTACTGATAGTGGCACATTCCTGGCGCCCCATATTTTCGAGATTTCCGGCCTTGACCAGCTGGACGGCGAGATATTTGGCCCCGTGTTACATATTGTCCGCTATGACGCAGGCGGTGTTGAGGATGTGCTACGGCAAATTAGAGAAACGGGCTACGGGCTTACGCTTGGAGTGCATTCACGGCTCGAAGGGCGCTGGAAAGAAATTTTCGACAAAACCCATGTTGGCAATAGCTATATCAACCGAAATATGATCGGGGCCGTTGTTGGGGTTCAGCCATTTGGCGGCGAAGGATTATCCGGCACCGGGCCAAAAGCTGGCGGGCCTCACTATCTGCTCCGTTTTGCTGCTGAGCGCACGCTCACGGTAAATACCGCAGCTGTGGGCGGTAACGCCGAACTATTCAGCATGAAAGAAGCTGGTCGGGATTAGAAATTAAAATCACAAACCCCTAATTCGCTGGCCCCAAAGCGGCAAGCAGATCATATTGCCCACCCGCTAGAACGGGTTTCTTGAAGTGGTCCACACTCAAGGCGGCCTTTTCTTCGCTCAAGTGCAAGCGCCGACAAAGGTTTGTAAAACGCTGGCGCATCAGGTCGGCTTCAAAGCCGCTGCCTTTCATGCGGTGCTTGAACCGTGGATCATTCAGCTTGCCACCCCTAAGCGCCGCCAACCGGTTCAACACCCGCTTTTTACGGTCAGGATAATGAGCTTCCAGCCATTCCTCAAACAACCCTGCCACTTCCAGCGGTAGGCGCAGGAGAATATACCCGGCCTCTTTGGCTCCCGCATGTTCGGCAGCGCACAAAACCGCCTCCAGCTCATGGTCATTCAGCGCAGGGATCAGCGGTGCGAACATCACACTCGTTGGTACGCCAGCGTCTGAGAGCAACCGGATTGCATCGAGCCTTCGCTGCGGTGCCGACGCGCGGGGTTCCATCAGCCTCGACAGCTTGCGATCCAGCGTCGTAATCGAAAGCCCCACCTTTACCAAACCCTTTTCCGCCATCGGCGCAATCAAATCCAGGTCCCGCACCACAAGGCGTGATTTCGTCAAAATGGTAACTGGGTGCTCATGCTTCAAAAGCACTTTCAAAAGCGATCTGGTTATGCGTCTTTCGCGCTCGAGTGGTTGGTAGGGGTCTGTATTGGTGCCCATCGCGATGGGTTTAGGCGTGTAATTTTTTTGCGAGATTTCTTGTTCCAACAACGCTGCTGCGTTAGGCTTGGCGAACAAGCGGCTTTCAAAATCCAGCCCCGGCGACAGACCCAAAAAAGCATGGCTTGGCCGGGCAAAACAATAAACACATCCATGTTCACAGCCCCGGTAGGCATTGATCGACCGATCAAAGGGAATGTCAGGTGATTTGTTTTTTGTAAGGATTGTTGAGGCGTTTTCATCACTAACAATGGTTTTGAATTCGGGCTTGTCTGTTTCCCGCAGCCAGCCATCCTGTACTGGCGTGCGCTTTAATTTCTCAAACCTTCCCGTCTCGTTCGAAACAGCTCCCCGGCCCCGTCGGGCGCGCAAACCATCTGGGGATTTCACACCCGGTGAAAGCCAGGGAGATATCTCGGAACGGAAATTTCTATTCTCTGCTGTCATGCGCAGAGTGTAACATGAGAACAAAAAGAGAACAAGTATTGTTTTTTGCGCACAAAAACTGTAAAATTGCGATCTGCCAAACTCACCTATTGAGTATTTGGCAAAGCGACATCAAAACGGACCGGCTTGTCACACAAGTGTCACGTTTTGTCGCATTATTGTCGCGGATTTGTCGCAAATTTCAAGCGTCTGTGAATGTGGCCTTTGTTCATTCGGTAATCTTGAAACAACGGCCAAGCCAAACGGGAAAAACTAATTCAGGCCTGCGATTTTCATCGCACCGTCGTCAAAGTCTTCAAGCCAAATCAAAAGCTCGTCTGGTGACATGGGTTTCCCGATATGGTAGCCTTGGACAATATCAGCGCCCAGCTCGCGCGCCATGTCCAAATGACCCTCAGTTTCAATACCTTCGCAGGTACATCTAAGGTCCAGCTTATGCGCCAGATCCACCGCTGATTCCAATATGATCCGGGCGACTTTGTCATCTGTTGCCCGCCCAATAAATTCACGGTCAATAATCATTTCATCAAAGGGAATAGACTGAAGTCGCATCAGCGAAGAAAAGCCCGTGCCAAAATCATCAAGAGCCAGACCAAAACCCCTGATATGCAGGCGTGACAACACTTCAAGCGGGATACGCTCGTCCACCTGGAAGTCGGATTCTGCCAGTTCAAGGCGTACCATATTTGGCTCGACATCAAACTGCTCAGCCAGCCCAGATACGACATCAGCAAAGTCTTCCTTGCGCAGATTTTCACTGGAAACATTGATGGAAAGCGGTACTATTTTGTCTTCCCGTTTCCATTTACCCTGCTGTTCAAGCGCCAGTTCCAGCATGCGGTATGTCAGGACATCCATATAGCCCTTGTCACGGGCCACACGCACAACAGCGCCAGCGCCTAGCAATCCGCCGCCCGGTGCGCGCCAGCGGGCAAACGCCTCGGCAGCCACGAGTTTCCCGGTTTTCAGGTCGATTTTTGGTTGAAATACCGGAGCCAACCCATCGGTCATCAAACCCCGCATAAACTCCGACTCAGCCAAAATTGTTTCGCTTCCGGAATAACTGGCAGAGCGTGTGGTCGCTACCTCGTTCAGGGTGGCTATCAATTCTTTTTGGTCTACTGGTTTGGCAAGCGAACCCAACAAGTTCACACTGTAGGCCATCGCCAGCTCCCGTGCGGAATGCAAAGACCTTTCGTCATGCTGGCTTATCAGCACCACCGCCGGGTCCCAATCGAGCTCCGAAATGGCGCGTATCAGGCCGTAGCCGTCCATGTCCGGCATTTCAAGGTCGGTGATAATAACATCGTATTTTTCGGTTTTCAGCAGATCCAATGCTTGATCGCCGCTGCCGGCAGTCGCGACCATATAGTCACCTGACTGCAGATATTGCGTCAACATATCTCGCATGGTCGCGGAATCGTCTACCACTAAAATACGTTTGCTCACAGCATCTCCTCGCACCAACAAACGTTCATGCTAACACTTTGGCGGAAAAGATCAAAAAATTCTATTATTGCATGGAAATTATTTTCCAACGGGCACTAATTCGCCTGCTCTTCACTGCTGTATCGTAGCACCGGCTTCCGTGCTGCCTGCGTTTCATCGAGGCGTTTTCTTGGGGCAAAATGCGGCGCCCCTTCAAAACGCTCCAGATTTCCGGCTACAGCTTCCTCAGCCAAACCACGCAATGATCCAATGAATTGGTCGAGGTTGAATTTACTTTCACTTTCAGTGGGTTCCACCAACATCGCCCCATGTACAACGAGTGGGAAATACATGGTCATTGGGTGGTAACCTTCATCAATCATCGCCTTGGCGAAATCAAGTGTTGTAACCCCGGTGTCTTTCAGAAACTGGTCATCAAAGAGGGCTTCATGCATGCAAGGCCCCTCAAAAGATACGCTCATAACATCTTGTAGCGAAGCCATAATATAGTTGGCATTCAACACCGCGTCTTCCGACGCCTGTTTCAAGCCGTCAGCACCGTGGCTAAGCATATAACTTAGCGCCCGCACATACATGCCCATTTGGCCGTGGAAGGCTGTCAAACGTCCCATTGATGGGTCCGTATTCTCGGGCCATTCCTTTAGCTCAAGGTCACCATCTTCGGTATGCATTACATAGGGTAATGGCACATGTGCTTTTAGTGCATCCGAGAACACGACTGGCCCTGAGCCAGGCCCACCGCCACCGTGGGGGGTTGAGAAAGTTTTGTGCAAGTTGAAATGCATCGCATCCACACCCAGATCCCCCGGGCGGGCCTTGCCCATGATGGCGTTGAAGTTCGCACCATCACAGTAGAAAAACGCGCCGGCCTTATGTACGGCGTCTGCTATTTCTTTCACTTCTGTTTCGAATAGGCCGCAGGTGTTGGGGTTGGTAATCATTACCGCTGCAACAGTATCGTCCAGCGCTTTCTTAAGCGCTTCTAGGTCAACACGACCATTTTCTTTTCCCGGTATGGATTTTACCTTATAGCCGCAGAATGTGGCCGTTGCCGGATTGGTGCCGTGAGCACTTTCCGGGCAGAGAATAATTTCGCGGGCATCACCACGCGCTTCTAGCGCAGAACGAATAGCCATAACACCGCACAGCTCACCGTGGGCACCTGCTTTCGGAGATAGCGCCACCGCTGGCATGCCTGTAAGGGTCATCAACCAGTGAGATAGCTCATTCATCAGCTCCAGGGCGCCCTGCACCGTTGACTGCGGCTGCAACGGGTGAATATCTCCGATCCCGGGCAAACGTGCCATTTTCTCATTCAAACGCGGATTATGCTTCATGGTGCAAGAGCCAAGTGGGAACACCCCCATATCGATACCGTAATTCAGCCGGCTCAAACGGGTATAGTGTCGCACAGTGTCTGGCTCAGAAAGCCCGGCACAACCAATTTCGGAGGTACGCTCCAGGCCGGCAACCGATAGACCAAAATCGCCAATTGTTTCCACATCAACGCCTGTAGTTTCCGTATCGCCGATTTCGTAAATAAGCGGTTCAGCGAGACGCAGGCCTTTGTGGCCAGAGAATGTATCAAACTGGCTGCTTTCGCCGCCACCAACTGCACGCGATGGCCGTCCCTGATTATTCATGCTCACTTGACCGCCTCCCTCAATGCCGCCGCAAGGGCGTCGATATCACCTTCAGTAACCGTTTCCGTTGCTGCCATAATCAGCAAATCATCCATGCCAGCGTTCGGCGCAAGGCGCGCCATTGGAACACCCGCTAGAATACCGTTCGCCGCCAGCGTTTCCGCAATCGCTGTTGCATCTCCCGGCAAACGCACAGTCAGTTCGTTAAAGAAAGCATCGTTAAGAACCTCTACGCCCTCAATCGCCGACACTGCGGCTTTAAGCTCTTGGGCGCGCTTGTGGTTCACCTTCGCCACATCACGCAGGCCTTTTTCGCCGAGCAGTGTCATGTGGATTGTGAAGGCAAGCGAGCAAAGGCTTGAATTGGTACAAATGTTCGAGGTCGCTTTTTCTCGGCGGATATGTTGCTCGCGCGTGGAAAGCGTAAGCACAAAACCGCGATTGCCGTCAGCGTCGACCGTTTCACCACACAGGCGGCCCGGCATCTGGCGCACATATTTCTGATTGGTTGCAAACAGGCCAACATACGGCCCACCAAAATTGAGGCCATTGCCTATAGACTGGCCTTCTCCTACCACAATATCAGCGCCCATTTCGCCGGGGCTCATCACCAAACCCAGTGACATCACTTCCGTGACTACCACAATCAGCAAAGCCTTTTTTGCGTGCGCCGCTTCAGCCAGTGGCCTCAAGTCCAACACATGGCCTGCGACGCCCGGGTTTTGCACTACAACACAGCTTGTAGCATCGTCGATGCCTTCAATAGCCGCCTGCAATTCGGCAGCAGGATCGGCTGGTTCTGCGTCGAGGCATACAATCTCGTCGTCCGTAAACTGGGTAGTGGTTTCGACAACTGCACGATAATGCGGGTGCAGGCTACCAGCGATTACAGCCCGTTTTTTGCGGGTAACCCTGCGCGCCATCATAACGGCCTCGGCCGTCGCCGTTGAGCCATCATACATGCTGGCGTTCGCCACATCCATGCCCGTTAGCTGTGCGACCTGTGTTTGAAATTCAAATATATACTGCAGCGTACCCTGGGCTATTTCCGGCTGATACGGTGTATAGGCCGTGAGAAACTCGCCGCGCTGGATCAGATGATCGACGGATGAGGGCACATGGTGCTTATAGGCGCCTGCCCCTACAAAAAAAGGCACACTGCCTGCCGCGATATTTTTCCCTGCCAAACGGGATAAATGGCGTTCGACCTCCATCTCGGATTTGTGCCGCGGTAGATCAATTCCTGGGTTCAATTCAGCCTTCGGCACGTCGCCAAACAGGTCGTCTACATGGCGGACTCCGATTTTGTCGAGCATCGACTGCCGGTCATCCTGTGTCAGCGGCAAATAGCGCATGCCTCACTCCTTGGCAATAAGGTGCTAGCATCACGCCAGCACCTGATTTTGTTTATTCCAGTCCAGCGACGAATTCGTTGTAGCCAGCCTCGTCCATCAGGCCTTCAAGCTCGCTTGCATCAGCCACAGTCATCTTGAAGAACCAGCCATCGTCCATTGGTGAACTGTTCACTTTTCCCGGCTCGCCTTCCAGATCTTCGTTCACGGCCGTTATCGTACCGGTAAGCGGTGCATATACTTCGCTTGCCGCTTTCACAGATTCGACAACCGCCGCATCATCGCCCTTGGCGAAGTCGGCACCCACTTCAGGCACCTCAACAAAAACGATATCCCCGAGCGCGTTTTGCGCGTGATCGGTTATGCCAACCGTTGCAACGCCGTCTTCAACAAGCATCCATTCATGGTCTTCACTAAATTTCAACATGGGCCTCTCCTCTAATTACCCGGTCAGCTATTCACTGCCGGGATACTTCCCTGATCCGATTAAGTTTTCTTACGCTTATAGCGCTGAGGCACGAATGGCGTTTTAGCCACCTTTGCTGGATGTGCCTTGCCGCGAATTAACAATTGAATATCCGTACCTTCTTCGGTGAAGGCCGTAGGCACATAGCCCATTGCCACAGGACCGCCGTGAGTTGGTCCAAAACCGCCAGAGGTAATTTTGCCAATCACAGTACCGTCCATGTCGGCTATTTCCACGCCTTCACGGGCTGGAGCGCGGCCTGTAGGCAGAATACCAACCAGTAACCTTTCGGTACCGTCAGCCAGCTCACCAAGAATACGTTGGCTCGCAATGAAATCGCCATTTTCGCGGCGTTTCTTGCCTAGCGCAAAAGTAATATTGGCTTCAACCGGGCTTATGGAGGCATCAAAATCATGTCCTGACAGGCACAAGCCAACCTCAAGCCGCAGGCTATCGCGGGCACCAAGGCCAATCCATTCCACATCGTCGCTTCTAAGGAGGCGCGCGGCAAGTGCTGGCGCTTCTTCCTGCGGCACTGAAATCTCATAACCGTCTTCACCGGTATACCCGCAGCGCGCGACCCAGCAAACAACACCTTCCAATGTTACGTGGGTGCCTTCCATAAAGTTCAGCTCGGCTACTTCGGGGGCCAGATCAGCCAACACAGCCTCGGCCTTCGGCCCTTGCAACGCAAGAAGCGCACGATCTTCAAGGGGTTCCAGCGCCAGACGACCCGAAAACCGCTCTTCCAGAATGGCATAATCCTTGTCTTTACAGGCTGCATTCACAACCACATAAAGTGAACCATCAGGTTCAAAGGTACGGGTGACCATCAGGTCGTCTTCAATACCGCCCTCATCATTGAGCAGGACCGTATATCGCATTTTCCCGGGCTTCAGCACCGCCAGAGCAGACGGCATGATCTCTTCAATCACTTTGGCCGGGTCGCTGCCATCCGTCGCATGAATATAGCACTGGCCCATGTGCGACACGTCAAACAGACCAGCTTTTTCACGGGTTTGCACATGCTCTTTCATAATACCCAAGGGGTACTGAACCGGCATTGAATAGCCAGCGAAGGGAACCATCTTGCCACCAGCCCCGACATGCATATCGTGAAAAGGTGTTTTCAGTAAATTCTCAGAAACTTTGGTATTCTCTGGCATCAGACATTCTCCGCGCGCGCGCATTTCCAGCTTTAGCTGGGATTAGCGCCCCCTCTGTCACGGAACCTGAGAGATTTGACCAAACAAGCAACTGTGCCTGCTGGCTTACCCCGTCGGTGAGAAACCCGCCATAACAAAGGCGCTGCTTCTGCTTTCCAGAGCGTCAATAAACTTCGCGGTCCTTTTGCCTGAGAGTTTCCGGGGCGGTTGCTCCTTCGGCGCCGAATGCAAAGCATATCGGCCTCTCCCGCGTCGTTCCCGCAGCGGTGCCCGAGCACCGTTGCGTGACTGATGTTGGCCGGATCATATTGAGAAACGCTCCAGAGTCAACGAGAGAGTCGATCTCGCATATGTTCAGCCACTCGTTTGAACACGGTCAACCTTCCTTTAGCTCCACACTCAGGGTTTCACCCGTCCCATTAATGCTATTTTAAGACTGATTTGATTGGATGACGTCGGTGGTTTTTCCAAGGTTGGGGCGTTATGGAACAAAATCGAAGCCGGTTAGCGAAGGCTTTTCGCAAAAGTACAGAATATCGGATAAGAAGCAGCTATACCCTACTGGCATTTTTCACCATTGCCTGGGCGGCGCTATGCGTTTCCGTTTTCTTCAAAACCAACGCATTGACGCACACAGCAATCGGAGAAACCTTCGCCCTTATTCTATTGTCGCTGGTTCTGTTGATTTCATTGATTTGGGTGATATTCAATGGCCGCACCTCTCAACCACTAGAAGAAGAAATTACCAATGCCCAGCAAACACTTGAAGCCAGCATAACACGGCAATTCAGGCAGATAGAGGGCGAACGACTGAAAGTACGCAACAGCATCAACGCCGCCGACAAATCACGGCATGACTTTCTAAACACAATGAGCATAGAACTGCGAAATCCCCTTAATTCTATCATCGGGTTTTCCACTCTGCTGTACCAAAACATCGAAGAAAAAGAAGTCCAGCACAAGCGGCAGTCATATGCGTTTGATATCAATCGGTCCGCAATGCATTTGCTTAATATTATCAATCAAATTCTCGATGTATCCAACCTGGGAACCGGATCGTCGGACCTTCGCATAGAGCGGGTTTCTGCCTTGGATCTTGTGGAAACTTGCCACAGGCTTAGCGAAATTCGCGGAACCAAAACCGGTTTGGCGTTTATTTACGACCTGCCCGGAGAAGACTTTTATTTCAATTGCGATCAATCCCGCATGAAGCAAATAATCCTCAACCTTTATAGTAACGCGGTTAAATTTACTGATCCGCCCGGAGCGGTTTATGTAAAATTATGCCAGACCAATAAGGGCGACATTCAATTCAATGTCAGAGACGAAGGCATTGGAATTCCGGTTGACGATCTAAAAATAGTTTTGCAGCGTTTTGGCAAGGTAGACAGCCAAGATTATGCTATTCGCAACGAAGACGGTTTGGGCTTGGGCCTTACTCTTGTTCAGGAACTGACTAAAATGCACCAAGGTGAATTTACGCTGGAAAGCGCCGAAGACGTCGGAACGGAGGTGACTATCACCATTCCCGGCAACTTGATGATAAATACCGACGGCGGGGACGTTGAAAACGAGGCAATTCAATTGTCGGCCTAAACAAATTGATTTACTGGCGTTCCATATTATAGACCGCGTCCTGAGCGTCCAGCTGGAACCCGAGAAGCAGCTCATAATTATAGCGGCGCGCTTGTTCGATAGTTGGAATGCGTTGTCCTACCACCTGGCGGCTGTAGGCATAGCCCGTTTCATCGAACTGCAGCACAACATTGAAGATTTTCTTTGAAATAATCTGGCTGTTGTCTTTAAGAACCGCAACGAAATAAGGCACCGTTACCACTTGGTTCGAAAGCGCCGGACCAGCCTGAGCACCAATGAAGAAAACCACTTCAGAACGAACTTCCGATCCCTCTTCACAGTGGCTTTCCACATCCATAATAGACGCAGTATATTCAACATCGCCTGTTGTTTGGCCAGAGCCGTCAAAGCGCGTAAGGGTGCCAACATCACCAACAACCGCGACGGCCAGACAACGCGAGACCGTCACTTCAAACGGGTTTCGTCCGCAAGCCGCCAACATCAATAACAGCGCTGACAAAAATACTAAACGCACAGACATAAAAACCCTTTCAGAAGAAATATCGTCGGAGTTGCCTCCGGATTTGGCCGCGATCATAAAAAGAAGCCCGGCAAAGCGCAAGCGATCTTCAAGCAAGTTCATAAATTGCCACCATGACAAAAGTGTGGCGAGGGCCTAACGGCGCTTGACCCCTTGAAAATTGGACGTTAGCTAAGTGTTTGTCCCATAGTAAGGAGCCTCGGGTGTCACCTCAAAAAGCCGCAGCAAAACAGCAAAAAGAAAACCTGCGAATTCTGCTGGCCAATCCACGCGGGTTTTGCGCCGGTGTGGACCGCGCCATAAAAATTGTTGAGCTGGCGATCAAGAAATTTGGAGCGCCTGTTTATGTGCGCCATGAGATTGTGCACAACCGGTATGTAGTGGAGGGTCTCGAGGCCATCGGCGCAGTATTTATCGATGAGCTTGATGAAGTTCCTGATGATGTTCCGGTTGTTTTTTCGGCGCACGGCGTACCCAAATCTGTACCGGCCGAAGCTGAACGCCGAAAGCTGGTATATGTAGATGCCACCTGCCCGCTTGTGTCCAAGGTACACAGGCAAGTTGAACGCCACAAAGCGGGCGGTCGCCATATCGTGATGATTGGCCACGAAGGACACCCTGAGGTGATCGGGACAATGGGTCAGGTTGAAGAAGGCTCAATGACACTGGTAGAAACCGTCGAAGACCTGGAAAACTTAAATTTTGATGCCGAAACAGAGCTTTCCTACGTAACCCAAACAACGCTTTCCGTAGATGACACAGCAGATATAGTCTCCGGCCTGGAAGCCAAGTTTCCTGCTCTAAAAAGCCCAAAAAAAGAAGACATTTGTTACGCCACGACCAATCGCCAGATCGCGATGAAAGAAATCGCACGGCAAGCAGACCGCGTTGTAGTGATCGGTGCACCGAATTCTTCGAACAGCCGGCGACTTGTTGAAGTAGCCGAAAAGTCGGGCTCCCGGGCGCGGCTTGTTCAGCGCGCAACCGATTTGGATTTTAATTGGCTAGCTGGTGCGCGTACGCTCGGAATTTCGGCGGGGGCCAGCGCCCCTGAAGTGTTGGTCGCAGAGGTGATCGATGCCCTGAAAGAGCGCTATGATGCCTCGGTTGAGCTTGTGACCACCGCCGAAGAGGATGTGACGTTCAAAGTACCACCTATGCTGCAGGATATTGCCTAATGGCAGTTTATACTCAGGTGGATAAAGCGGCGTTAACAGACTTGCTCTCTCGCTACGATGTTGGCGAAGCCGTTTCCCTGAAAGGTATTACAGAAGGCATCGAGAACACCAATTATCTGCTTGAGACCAGCAGATCCAAATATATACTAACCTTATACGAAAAAAGAACAAATCCCGAAGACCTGCCATATTTTTTAGGTATTATGGACCATCTAGCACGTTCCGGCATTCCGGCACCGCTGCCCATTTGCGACAGGTCTGACAATGCCTTGCAGAAGGTGGCGGGACGGCCCGCATGCATGATCAGTTTCCTTCAAGGCCGCAGCCTTTCACGGCCCGAAGAAATGCACTGCGCGGCGCTCGGCGAACTGCTTGGCCGCATGCATATGGCTTTGAACCATTTTAGGCCGAAGCGTGCCAATACAGTTTCGCTTGAGGGATGGCAAAAGCTTTACGCCGCCACTCAAGACCGAGCCGACAACGTCATTCCAGGCTTGCGTTCAATTTTGCAGGAAGAGTTGGCGTATTTGACCGACAATTGGCCAACCAACTTGCCAACAGGGACCATTCACGCTGACCTGTTCACGGACAATGTGCTTTTTACGGGCGACAAAATCACAGGGGTGATTGATTTCTATTTCGCCTGCACAGATATGCTGGTTTACGATCTGGCCGTATGCCTTAATGACTGGTGTTTCAACGAGCAACACGAATTTGAAGCCAATAAAGTCAAACGCCTTATAGAAATGTATGACATTAATCGCCAACTGACACCGGCAGAGCAGGACGCTTTGCCGATTATATGCCGCGGCGCTGCCATGCGCTTTTTACTCACCCGCCTCTACGACTGGCTCAACCCGGTTGAGGGCGCAGTTGTCCAGCGCAAGGACCCGGCAGACTATTTAGAGCGGCTAAAATTTCATCAACAAGTAAGAGATGCCGCCAGTTATGTCGTCTAAAACCAAAAATACCTCTAAAACCGTTGAAATTTATACAGACGGCGCATGCTCGGGCAACCCAGGACCGGGTGGCTGGGGCGCACTGCTGCTATACGGCGCAGAAGAAAAAGAAATCACCGGCGGGGAATTTGAAACCACCAATAACCGAATGGAATTAACCGCCGCAATAGAGGCATTAAACCTGCTGAAGCGCAGGTGCACAGTGAACCTCCATACAGACAGTACCTATGTGCGTGACGGTATCACCAAATGGATCGAAAACTGGAAAGCCAAGGGGTGGCGCACTGCCGCCAAAAAGCCCGTTAAAAATGAAGACCTGTGGCGGCAGCTTGATACTGCCGCCGCGCGTCACGATATCCACTGGAAATGGGTGAAAGGCCACGCTGGCGACCCCGGCAATGAACGGGCAGACGAACTGGCCAACCAAGGCATGACCATATATAAGCCCGACTGTTAAAAGTCATAAGCGGGCTCGAATTTCCCCCAGTTATTTCGTGCCAAAGGTATCGCCGAAAAAATCACCTTCATTCCAAGTTGGACGCTCATTGTCATTTGCGATAGCGCTGGTGATTAACCAGTTTACATATGCAAACTTCGCCCCCGCCTGATAATCAATATCCTGATCAATTTCGTCTTGGGGCGAGTGGTAGGTTTTGCCGAGAAACTCCATGAATATCTTGCCGCCATCCAGGCCCTTTGTGTCTTTACCCCAGCCCGTCACAAGGAAAACAGACGGTATGCCCTGCTGCACAAACCGGTAGTGGTCACTCCGGGTAAAGATACCCTCTTGCGGCATCGGGTCTGGCATCAGGCTTACGCCTATCTGGCTCACCGCGTCGGATGTTATGGGCCCAAGGCTTGAGCGTTCCGCACCAAAAGCTACGACATCCGTGAAATCATACAACAGTATGGGCATATCCAGGTTTACATTCGCCACCATCGAGCGCGTTTCCACCGTTGGAAAATGGGCGAAATATTCCGCGCCGAGCAGGCCTTTTTCTTCCGCGGCAACGGCTGCGAACATAATGGAGCGCCGGGGTTTGCTATCCGCCCGTGCATAGGCACGCGCCACTTCTAGCATCACCGAAATACCGGCGGCATTATCGAGCGCACCATTGTTAATCTTATCGTCGCCTTTTGCCCGCTCGCTTACGCCAATATGATCAAGATGCGCCGAAATAACCACATATTCGTCCTTGAGCTTTGGGTCTGAGCCCTCCAACACGCCAATTACATTCGGGCTGTAGAATGTCTCGCTCAAGATGCTCTCGCGCTTCATATCCACAGAGGTGGCAAGTGCTATGCTTGCATATTCGCCGCGCTCAACTTTTTCCATCGCTGCCGAAAAGGAGGTAGCCGCTCCTGCAAACATTTTTTTCGCGGAACTGTTACTTACCGTAGCTGCCGCATTCAAACGCGGCGTCTTTGAGGCCATGTCTTTTGGCATTACCCAATCAAAGCTCTTTGTTCCTAAAAAGCGTTTGTAGCGCTTGAAAGGTCTGCGTTTTTCCAACGCCGAAGAATTTACAGTGATCAACCCGGATATTCCTCGCTTCAATAATTCCTTCAGTTTGGTGCTTGAAGACCCGTGGTGCGCGCGAACTTCCGTATGAAAACTTTCTGGTGACCCGGAAACCACGAGCGCGATTTTTCCTTCAAGGTCTATATCTTTCAAGTCGTCGTGCCCAAGTTCCGGCGCATGCACTCCGTAGCCAAGAAACACAACGTTCCCATGGGCTTCACCGGATGTATTTTTCACGCTGCCGCCCATGTAAAAATCGTCACCCAGAACCAGCGTCGTTTCTTTTTCGCCAGCGCGCACTGTCATGGAAGCGGTGTCCTGATTCACTTGGGCAGTCTTAAATGGCACTTCCTGAAAATAGTTCTTTTCACCCATCGGCTTCAAGCCAAGGCGGCGGAACTCTGCAGCCACATAATTGGCAGCAACCCGGTACCCTTCGCTACCTGTATCGCGGCCTCTGAGCATATCATCCGCCAGGAAAATCACATCGGCTTCGATACGTGACGGGCTAAAAGTCGCCGCTGATATTTCTGCGGCGGAAGACCCCACTTTATTACTTGCCCCTGAATTAGCGCAGGCCGCGAGTGACAATGAGGCAAAAACGGCAACGCCGCGCATCAATGATCTACTCATATTGTTATTGCTTCCCATGACTGTCCCTTTTGTGTGTCGCGCCCAACCCAGCACACCAGCTAATTATTGTGTGTTTGGATGATAGAAACTATAAGCTTGCAGTCAAGCTAAGCGAAAGTATCAGAACTCGTGACCGCTCATTGCTGCTTCAGTGCCTCAATGATTGCCCACAGCCTGTCCTGACCCCAAAGCGTTTCCCCCGCAGCACGGAAAGTTGGTACGCCCCAGCTGCCATACATTAACATTTCCTGGCGATTTTTTTCCGCTTTGTCTTGCCAATCATCCTCGGCGAGCGCTTTTTCGAGCTTATTTAGCGGCAAGCCCGAGTTCGCGAGAATTTTCTCCAACCCTTTATCCGTCGATCCGTCGATGCCCTCAGCCCACACGCCGCGCGTAAAAGCTTTAAAAAAAGGCAAAGCCAATTCCTGATCACTGCCCTTTTCTTCTTCCATCAAGGCAAATCCGATCGCCATGGCACGTTTGGTAGCAGACCCAAGCGGATCAACGATGCGGCCAAAGGAGATGTGCTCCTGTCGGGCTTCGCGGGCCGTATCAAACAGGATGTAACGCCCCTTGGCGGGAGGCACCGCCAGGCCCCGCATCAACATTGGCAAAACGGGCTTTAGTTTCAGATGCACACCAGAACGCTTCGCAAACTCAGCAATCATCTGCAAACCAAGATAGCTGTAGGGGCTACGTACCGAAAAAAACACCTCTACGGAGCGGCCGGCGATTGATTTTTCAAGGTTATCCAAACTATGTCGCCACAGACGCGTGAGTTCGAAGTGCACCTCTCCGTCGCCAATGCCAAATTGGTTCAGTCGGCGTTCCAGGTGGTCCAATCTGTCGAGACCCGCATAAAATTCGCCTTCGTAATAGAGAGTGGCGCTGGCGTAATGGCCAAGCGATCTCAATGACCGTTCGTTGTCGCTCAAGGTCGCTTCGTTAATATCAGCACTGGCGCAAAGCTGTTTTATCGCCTTTAAATCCTGTCGCCATAGCGCCGCGCCAACTTCCTCGGCAATAGCAAAGAAGTTTGGGTCGTCCTGCTTGCTTGCCAAAAACCGGTTCGCCATGCCCACGCTTAAGCGGTCGGGCACCAAAGCGCTGAGAGGAAAGCCAAGGCCATACAACCGTGCCAGTTTGGATGCGTCCAAAATACTGTATGCCTCAAACCGCGCAGGGTCTGGATACATATTGGCGGGCAATCGCTCGACGACCCGTGGTTTAATTTCAATGTCAAAACGAGCGGAAAGATCAGGCAGCGCTTGCACCATCAATTGACAGTAAGGGTCGTCTGCACGGTGGAAATAAAAAACTTCGTGGGGACGTCGTGCGAAACGCCGCCCAAGCTCTGCCCGGCGGCGCTTCATATTCAGTTTAAACTCGCTTGTTAACCAGCTGGCTACCGAAGCTTTCACAAAGGCACTGATACTCATAAGGCCGCTTTATTGTTAGTCGTTAACTGATTCGACCTTCAATATAGTGCCTTCCACGGAAATAACACGCACCTTCTCTCCTGCGGCGGTGTCCGGACCTTCCGCCAGCCAACGGCTGTCACCTACCGTGACGTGGCCACGACCGTTTTCGATAGCCTCTGCAACAATGTAAACTTTGTCCAAATGCTGGTTCCCGCGTTTGTTCACTTCCATTTCTGGTGGCGGGCCCATTTTGCCGTAGAAATACCGGTGTCCAATATATATAGACGCTGTGCTCAACAAAGCGAAGGCAAGGCCGTGGCCTTCAAACTCAAACCCAGGGAACATCCAGGCAAAAACACCTGTTACGGCCGCGGCAAGTCCTATCCACAGCAGGTAAACACCGGGTATCAGCATCTCGCCAGCCAGCAGGAGCACGCCCCCTGACCACCACAGCCAGTGAGCGTTTTCAACCATCCATGCAAATTGCTCTTCCATAATTTACTCCGCGTTTGGAACGCTGCCACGTATGCGCTTGGCAGGTTTGTCGCTATTCAGGTCCTTGAACAATTCCGAAATGCCGCCGAGGGCACCAATAACGCCCGACGTTTCCATTGGCATAAAAATGAGTTTTTCATTCGGGCTGTGCGCAAATTCCTGCAGGGCTTCTACATACTTTTGTGCGACAAAATAGTTGATCGCCTGCGGATCACCGTCAGCAATAGCCTTCGATACCATATCGGTTGCTTTTGCTTCTGCTTCCGCCTCACGCTCACGGGCTTCTGCGTCACGGAAAGCTGCTTCGCGGCGGCCTTCGGCTTCTAGCACCGCGGCTTTTTTCTCGCCTTCAGCACGCAAAATCTCGGCATTTCTCAGGCCTTCAGCTTCCAGAACGGCTGCGCGTTTATCGCGTTCGGCTTTCATTTGACGGGCCATCGCATCCACAATGTCGCGCGGCGGAGCGATATCCTTGATTTCTATTCGCGTGATCTTCACACCCCAAGGCTGGGTAGCACCATCCACAACATTCATCAGGCGCGCATTGATCTCGTCGCGCTTCGATAGCAGTTCGTCCAAATCCATTGATCCCATAACCGTACGCAGGTTTGTCATGGTAAGGTTGAGGATCGCGAGCACGAGGTTATTCACCTCATAGCTAGCTTGCGGAGCGTCAAGTATCTGAAAGAACACCACACCGTCCGCTGCGACCATTGCATTATCTTTGGTGATGACTTCCTGAGTTGGAATATCAAGCACCTGTTCCATCATATTGGCTTTGTTCCCAATGCGATCAATGAAAGGCAGAATGAAATGAAATCCGGGCGGCAAAGTTTTAGTATAGCGCCCAAATCGCTCCACCGTATATTCAAAGCCTTGGCTTACCGTGACCACGGCAGAGAATATGAAAACAATCGCCAGAAGCGCGATCAGGGTTACAAGAATTGTGGACATATCAGGCATGTAGAAAACTCCCCCAAGTTTGAGATTTGTGAAAAATCGAATATTACATATAAGAACTATTTCGACAAAAAAAAGGGCAACTATTGCTGCCCTTCTTGTTAAACCCTTGAATTTTCAGTAAATTTTATAGCTGCGACAAAGCGTGCTCTGCACTGGAGACATGAAATGCGCCTGGTTCCTCAATATTCAATGTGGTCACTTTTCCGTCATCAACAATCATGGAAAAGCGCTGTGAACGAGTACCCATACCAAAGGCCGAAGCGTCCATTTCCAGGCCAATAGCCTTGGTGAAGTTACCGCTGCCATCTGCAAGCATCGTCACTTTGCCGCCGACACCGCTATTTTCGCCCCAAGCATGCATTACAAAAACGTCATTCACTGCAAAGCAGGCTATTTCGTCAACACCTTGGGCCCGAATAGCGTCTGCATTTTCAACGAACCCAGGTAAATGTTTTGCCGAGCAAGTGGGCGTGAATGCACCAGGCACCGAAAATATCAGCACCTTACGACCTGCAAAAAATTCATCGGTCGCAACAGGCCCTGGACCGTCGGCTGTCATTGTTGTGAGTGTGGCAGAGGGTATTGTATCGCCAACTTTAATTGTCATGGATATTTCCTTCATTCGCCTGTGTTTTGGCAGAAACTATTTTCATGTTCCATTTAAAGATAGAAGCAACGGGACGACACGCAAGCAGTTATTTAGGCAGATCAATAATCCGGTCTATTGCCGCACCTTTACCATCGGTAAATGTAAGGCGAACCTTTTTGCCGCGCAGATTTTCAGGCGTATTGCCAGTCATTGCAGAAAGCACCATGCGGGCGGTTTTTCCATCCTCAAGCAATTGAACCTTGGGAATGCCAAAATGAAACATATCGTTCACCTCGGCCAATATATCAGCACGCAGTAAATTTGTTTCGCCGCGCACATCAACGATAAGTTTCTGGTGACCTATTTTTCCCGCAACGCGGGCCTTGAGAATCTCAAGGCCATATTGTGCGCCCGTTCCCTTCATTGGAACTTTTTTGAGCCAGGTTTCGAAACGAATATCATTCTTGAAACTGGCTGTCTCTATGTCGTTCACCTGCATTTTATATTCATGCTTAAAAGGCACGCAAACCTCTTTGCAGACCATAAAGTCTACATCTATTTTCAATTGCCCATCAGCGTCTTGCGGGAGACGAAAAGGCAACAAAAGCTGGTGGCTGTACCCAAATGTCTGGATCCCAAACAGCTCAAACCGTTCCGGCAGTGGGTATAGCGGCGCGACTTCTTTTTTGTTGATAAAAATGCGTACGGGCAGTCCGGCTTCCCCCGGAGACCGCCAATATGTTTTCCAACCGGATGCCAGTTTGGCTTCCCAGGCTAATAGCCTTCCATCTTCATTTGACATATCAGCTGAGGCTGCCACCAGCCTGGTGCTAAGCATGCCATCATGATCCACCCACTTAGTTTCCGAAGCGGCAATAGTGGTTGTATAAAAAATAACAGAGGCCAAAACCAAAAAAATACGCAAAAACTTACTCCAACTATAAGACCCTAAGCTTCTAACAAAATTTTGGTTGTCAGGCCAATCTCTGATGATCACAAAAGTGTCACTGACCTACCTCTCGCGATCACGCACAGTGTTATGGGGCACGAGAGATGATTGCGAAAAGACGCGCGAAGCGTTAAACTGCTTTTATTAATGAAAGGCCCAAACACCGTGACATCATCTAAGTTTCTCGATGGCAAATTGCTTCTGGCAATGCCAAACATGACTGATCCCAGATTTGACCGATGCGTGATTTATATGTGCTCGCATGATGCCTCCGGAGCCATGGGCATCATAATCAACCGCGGTTTTGAAAATCTTAGTTTTCCGGAATTGCTCGACCAATTATCCATCGATACTGATGATGACGTTGAAGATGTGTTGGTGCATGATGGTGGCCCGGTGGAACCCGGCCGCGGGTTTGTATTGCACTCTGCCGATTATGTGCAAGATTCCACTCTTATTGTCAGTGAAACGCTGGCGCTAACTGCAACAGTGGATGTCTTAACCGCTATCGCAGAAGGGCACGGGCCGCTGCATTCCCTGTTGGCGCTTGGGTATGCTGGATGGGGTGCTGGGCAGCTTGAAAAAGAAATTCAGGCCAACAGCTGGTTAACCACCGAAGGCGACGAAGAAATTATCTTCAACACAGAATTAGAGCAGAAGTGGCTTCGCGCCATGACCATGCTGGGCGTTGATATATCAATGCTTTCTATGGAGGCTGGTCACGCCTAAGAGGTTGGCTTTGCGGGGCTAATTCAGCGTCCCTGCAACACTGTGATCGAAATGATCCAAGCTGATTGAAGGCACTTCTTTGTGCTTATGATGCAAGCCGCGATCGTCAATTTCGATAACTTTTTTTAGGTTCATCGCACGTAGCCCAATATCAAAATCCAGCAAAAGATCGCACACCCGCTTTGAAAGCTGGTTTTCTGTCACAATACGGGGCGAAGGTATTGTAAGGATACTTTCGACCCGCTGATCAAACTCGCCCCATTTGTCGACGAACCCCTGATTTTGGAACTCAAAGGGCCTTACCACACCCACCAATATAGTACCGCCCATAGCCCGGGCATCTTGGAATGGAAGCGAAAGGACTTCTAGGTCAAAACGCTTCTTCGAATGCAGCTTAAAAGACCCGGTCCGCAAAATTCCGCTGCTTTGCACCAGTGACACGGCATAAAGCTCTTCCATAAGCGCAGCCTGCTCGGTAGCAGAAAACACATTGCAATAGGTTTCGCCCGCCATCCCACGACCAATGGCTTCCTCAAGCGAGGAACCCGCCAGCCGGTATCGAAGCGACCCGTCCTCAGACATTTCCAATATATACATCCAGGGGAGTATTGAAGTAAGATGCCTTAAGTTGAGCAAACTACGCTCAGGCACCTTTTCACCCCCCCCTAGCGACCACCAATAGCCCAATAATTGGCAGACCTCGGGACTTAACAACGCATATTCCTCCCAAAAAAGTGAGCAACACTAGCACTGGAGCACCGCATCTTCAACGCTAAGAGCATAGAATCAATGCAGCCACGGAAAAGACAATAAAACCAATATGTTTAATATTAGTTAGCGTTTAAAAATTGATCGAATCGAAAGCCCCGCCGCCGACAATCGCAGTAGAGGCTGTATCTGCAGCCACAAACTTCTCTGCTACCCGGGCAACATCTGCTGGCGTAACTTTGTCAACATTTGCCACCATTTCTGCGACAGGAATAACGCGGTCAAAGACAAGGAGCTGGCGACCAAGCTGTTCCATTCGGGAAGTAGTGGCTTCAAGCGCCATCATCAGGCTGGCTTTTAGTTGGGCTGTTGCAACTTTAAACTCTAACGCTTCTGGGCCTTTTGCCAAACTCTGCATCTCGGATTTAATAACAGGGACCAGGTCTGCCGCCAGCGACGGCCCAGTACCGGCATATATGCCAAACAAACCCGTATCACTATGACTACTGCAAAAACTATAAACTGAATAAGCAAGGCCGCGCTCTTCCCGGACTTCCTGAAAAAGCCGCGACGACATGCCGCCACCAAGGATGGTCGAATAAACCTGCAATGCGTAATAATCATCGTCATGATATGAATAACCGGGCCAAGCCGCTACCACGTGGATTTGCTCCAGTTCACGGTGCTCGGTTTTGCGGCCGCCCCGATATAGCGCCCCATTGGAGATCTGTTTTATGCCTTTTGGCAGCCCGCCAAGGCATGCTTCCACCGTGGTGACAAGCTGCTGGTGGTCAAGATTTCCAACAGCAGAAACAACCATGTTTCCCGCTGTGTAATTTGCATTTAGATATGTGAGCAAATCGTCCTGGCAAAACTGCTTGATATTATTGGCTCCGCCCAAGATGGGCCGTGCTATGGGGTGATTGCCGTACGCAACTTGCTGGAGGTGGTCAAAAACCACATCGTCAGGCGTATCTAGCGCCTGTCCGATCTCCTGCAAAATCACCTCTTTTTCACGCTCAACTTCTTTTGGGTCACACACGCTGTTCAGCATCATGTCCGATAAAACAGAGAGCGCGAGCTGCAAGTCGTCTTTTAATACCCGGGCGTAAAAAGTTGTATTGTCCCGTGTGGTATAGGCGTTCAGCTGGCCGCCCACACTTTCGATTTCAAGCACAATGTCTTTCGCACTGCGGCTTTTGGTGCCCTTGAACAACATATGCTCAAGAAAATGAGAAATTCCGTTTAATTTTTCATCTTCATGCCGAGCACCAACATCTGCCCAAATGCAGACTGACACTGTCTCAAGCCCTGGACGGTTTTCGCTAACAACGCGCAGGCCATTGCTTAGAGTACTAATTTCAACGCTCAAACTGTATCTCCCTGAAGAATATACCGCTGGAGCTCATCCTTATCGTTGGCCAGTACGAGAAAATCTTCATCGCGGTCAAACAAATCGGCCATATGCGGCGGTAATTGGGGCGTAACGCCACAGGCATCTTCAACAGCAGTACCAAACTTTGCCGGGTGTGCTGTTGCGAGCGTAATCATTGGCTCGGTCCCTTCGCCAAGATTTTTCCGTGTAATAGCCAATCCCACGGCGGTATGGGGATCAGTCAAATAGCCTGTTTCTTCATAACATTTTTTCATCTCAGCGCGGGTTTCAGTGTCGTTCGCGCGGCCCGCATTAAAGCTGTGCCGCAATTTTGCCAAATGATCGGCTCTCAGCTCAAAACCCTTGTCGCGCTGAAGAGCTTTCATATATTCTGAAACCTGCTCACCGTTTCGTCCGCCCAGGTCAAACAACAGGCGCTCGAAATTGCTGGAAATCTGAATGTCCATACTCGGTGATATCGTGCTGCTGGTACCACCCAGCGCATAAGTCCCGGTTTCCAGTGTGCGCGCCAATATATCATTGCTATTGGTGGCAATATTAAGCTTGGCAATAGGCAAGCCCATGCCTTTGGCAATATGGCCAGCGAAAATGTCACCAAAGTTTCCTGTTGGAACTGTGAAAGACACCGTGCGGTCGGGCGCCCCTAGCGCCACTGCGGACGTAAAATAATAAACAATTTGCGCCATAACACGGGCCCAATTGATCGAGTTCACCGCGGTGAGGTTGGCTGCATCACGAAACGGCAGGTCATTAAAGCAAGCTTTAACGAGCGCCTGACAATCATCAAAGGTGCCTTCGATGGCTATATTTTTTACATTGTCTTCAATAACGGTCGTCATCTGACGCCGCTGAACCTCAGAGACCCGCCCCTTGGGATGGAGCATGTAAATATTCACATTGTCACGCCCCCTGCAGCCCTCTATCGCCGCTGAGCCCGTATCGCCAGACGTCGCACCTAGTATGGTCAATTTCTTCTGGCTGGCCGATGTGAAGTGATCAAAGAAGCGGCCAAGCAACTGTAGCGCCACATCTTTGAATGCTAGTGTTGGACCGTGAAAAAGTTCGAGCAACCATTCATTGCTGCCAAGCTGCACCAGCGGTGTCACTGCAGGGTGCCTGAAAGCGGCACCGTAAGTTGTCTCCAACATTTGCTTTAGCTCAGCGTCAGTGACGCTGCCAGCCACAAAGGGCTGAATAACCTGAAACGCCACCTCGGGATATGACTTGCCGCGCATTGCGCGAATATGATCAGGGGCAAGCCTGGGCAGAGTTTCCGGCACATAAAGGCCACCGTCCCGCGCCAAACCCGCCAACGTTACACCTTCAAAATCCAAAGCTTCAGCTTGGCCTCGTGTGGAAATATATTTCACTGCATACCTATAGAGCTTACCAAAAATTACGCGGCATAGTCTTAAGAGCAGGCGGCATAGAATGCAAGGTGGAACTTGAGGGTTTAAGCGGCTTTGGCCGCCCGTTTAAGCCCATAGGCGATATAGACACCGATCAAAGCGGCGGCGAGGCCATACCATGTGAGCATATAGTGAAAATGGTTATTGGGAATATTGACCAGAACCTGGCCGCCTAAAGGCAGCGCATTCGGCTCACCCCTTTGGTCCGCGAAAACCCGAAAATGGTAAAACTCTTTTGTCTTCAGGCCAAAATATGTGGCCAGCGCCGGCACATCAGCAGTATACCAAATGTCCTTGGCAGCATTGTTTTCTGGTGTCATTGGTCCAGGCACAGCGCTACGCAGCAAAGTGCCTCTCACCTCAACCGAGCCTTGTGGCAGGTGAATGGGCCCCTCATAACCGAGAGGTACCCAGCCAAAATTCACAATCACAGACATCGCTAACGGCCGTTTTACCGGAGCATACAAAAAATAACCTGGTTGTCCCTTGCGGTTTAGCCCAAACACGCGGGCCGGTATCTGAGCGCCCAAATTCCCTACAAACGTCACATGCCGATACTCTAATGGACTCGCATTATCAACATGCAGGGGAAGCCTGAGCGCAGGGGTCTGCATACCCACCTCTATCCGGTCTAATAAAGCTGTCTTGGGGCCCACTTTTTGCCACTGCCAGGTGCCAAGGCCGATGAGGATAAGCAACATGATCACAGTGGCCAACGACGGCAGGAGACCAGGGGAAAAAAATTTGGGTTTTATTGTCATCGGTCTTAGCCGTGTTATCGAATTTTATACATAGGATCAGGGAACATCTTTCACCTAAGCCTGCAAATATGCCGAAGCCGGCCCAAATTTCTTTGGACCGGCTTTCGTCTTATAGCATACGTCAGTGCGCGACAGGGGCTATGACGCACCCCAGATGTAAACGCATACAAACAGGAACAGCCATACAACATCAACAAAATGCCAATACCAGGCCGCTGCTTCAAAGCCAAAATGGTGATCTGCTTTAAAGTGGCCTCTGTAGACCCGGCCTAAACATACAGCAAGGAAGATGGTCCCTACCAACACGTGAAAGCCGTGAAAGCCCGTCGCCATATAGAATGTAGCGCTATAAATATTACCACTGAAGCCAAAGGCCGCGTGGTTATATTCATAAGCCTGTACCATCGTGAATATGGCTCCCAGGATCACGGTTAACCACAAACCCTTTTTAAGTCCTTCCCGGTCACCTTCCACCATAGCGTGGTGCGCCCACGTCACCGTCGTACCGGATAACAGCAGGATCAACGTGTTGATAAACGGCAGGTGCCACGGATCAAATGTTTCAATTCCCGCCGGAGGCCAAACCGCTTCCTGGCCCATTACACCCAGAATTTCGGCACCCTCTGTCGGGATTATCGGATAAAGAGACGCGTTAAAAAACGCCCAAAACCAGGCAACAAAAAACATCACTTCAGACAGAATGAAAAGGATCATGCCGTAACGCAGACCAATTTGCACCACCGGCGTGTGATCGCCAGTTTCGCCTTCTTTAATGACGTCGCTCCACCACTCAAACGACGTGTAGATCAAGCCGACAAGGCCGATGCCAAACATCCAATTGCCAAATCCAGACATGCCAAACAACTCGGCATCTGGTTTCATGGCAAAAACTGCACCCACGAACATCAATAAAATCGCGAACGACCCAACCGCGGGCCAAGGGCTCGGGTTCACCAAATGGTAATCGTGTTGTACGTCACCAGCCATATTTTCTCTCCTGACATTTCGCTGAACACCTTCAGCGAACATGGTATTCAACTAACTGTTTATCTACTCGCCAGCACTTCTGCTGTTTCTTCGTCGTCCAATTTGAAAAAAGTGTAAGAAAGCGTCACTTCTGTCACTTCACGCAAATTAATATCCTGATCCAATTCGGGGTCTATGAAATAAACCACCGGCATTTCCACCCGCTCGCCGGGTTTCAAAATTTGTTCCGTAAAACAAAAGCAATCAACTTTTGAAAAATAGCCGCCAGCCTTGTGGGGCGCTACATTATAAGTCGCTCTCCCAACAATGGTTTCATTGGTGGGGTTGTAGGCCTCGTAATACGCCAGCCCCTGCTCGCCTATTTTTATGGTTTGCGAAACCTGAACCGGCTTGAACTGCCACGGCATTTCTCTATGAACGTTTGCGACAAACCGCACATTCATCGGGCGTTCAATAGCCCTGACATCGGCCATCTCCGTGCGCTGCGTTGTGCCGCCGTATCCGGTGATTTGGCAAAAAATCTGATAGAGTGGTACCGCTGCGTAAGCTATACCAATCATACCCACAACAACCGCGCTCGCCAGAAATGCTATTTGGCGATTATTTTTGGCATCAAAAGTCACGGCGTTAGCCCTTTCACACGGAAATAGCTGATCACGCCAAGCGCAATTACAAAAACAAAAAGGGAGAGCCCGACAACACGGTTCCTTTTTTTCATTTTGGTATGCATATCGGTTTGATCACTCATGACAACAATCCACTAACGACGCGTTCGCCCGCAAGTGTGGCAAACACCGAAAAGAGGTAAAAAATTGAATAGAAAAACAGTTTGCGGTCAGCTTTCGGCTTTTCACGCCAAATGTTAAATGCCAATACCACAAACACAGCGCTCAGTACTGATGACACTATGCCGTATACGGGACCCGCAAATCCCATCAAGTAAGGGGCTCCTGCACAAATCGCAGTGAGAAGGCTATATCCCATAATCTGACGCCGGGTTTCCTTTTCCCCAGCAACAATTGGCAACATAGGCACGCCGACCTTTTCGTAATCTTTGTAGATAAATAGCGAGAGCGCCCAAAAATGCGCCGGCGTCCATAGAAATATAATGCCAAACAAAATTATAGATTCGATTGTGACGCTATCTGTGACAGCGGCCCAGCCAATCATCGGCGGAAAGGCACCCGCGGCCCCGCCAATCACAATATTTTGCGGCGTACGGCGCTTCAGCCACATGCTGTAAATGACAACATAAAAGAATATCGTAAGAGCTAGCAAAGCTGCTGACGTAACATTCACAAGCAGCCCCAAGAGCACAACAGAGGCCACAGCGAGAGTTAAACCAAAGCCCAAGGCGTCACTAGCTGACACTTTGCCCGCCGGAATTGGCCGCTTGGCTGTACGCGCCATTATTTTGTCTATATCGGCGTCGTACCACATATTCAGGGCACCAGATGCGCCTGCGCCAATCGCTATTAGAATAATTGCGGCTGTCGCCAGCACAGGGTCCATTGTACCCGGAGCCGCCAAAAGTCCAACAAAAGCAGTGAATATAACCAGCGACATAACTCGCGGTTTCAGCAGCTGAACGAAATCACGTGCGTCGGCCTCCTGGCCCCGGGTCCATGTGTCCCCAGAGCCAGAAAGCTGTTCACTTTTATCCAAGGATGTAAGGCTTTTCGCCAAAATACAGTCCTTTACACAAATTACTTAATACGAGGTAATTCGTTAAATTGGTGGAATGGTGGCGGAGAAGAAAGCGTCCACTCAAGAGTATTGGCACCTTCACCCCACTGATTTTCACCAACTTTTCGCTTGGTTACAAACAGCGTATAATACATCACGATGATAAACAGCAAGACGCCAACTGCAGTGATTTCATAGCCAATGGACGAAACTTTGTTCCAGAAAGTAAAGGCATCAGGATAATCAACATAGCGGCGCGGCATACCTTGCAAACCTAGGAAATGCTGCGGGAAGAAAATCAGATTCACACCCACAAACGTAATCCAGAACTGCAGCTGTGACAGCCTCTCCGGATATTGTTTCCCGGACATCTTGCCTATCCAGTAATAGAGGCCTGCGAAAATGGCAAACACCGCACCCAGCGACAACACATAGTGGAAATGGGCCACGACATAATAAGTGTCGTGCATCGCCACATCAGCGCCTGCGTTGGAAAGTACAACGCCTGTTACACCGCCTACGGTAAACAGCAAGATGAAAGCAATTGCGTACATCATCGGCAATTCAAAGGTAATAGACCCGCCCCACATTGTCGCAATCCACGAGAATATTTTCACGCCCGTAGGAACTGCAATAACCATGGTTGCCGCCACAAAATAGGCTTTGGTATCTACATCAAGACCCACCGTATACATGTGGTGCGCCCACACAATAAAGCCGATAAAGCCAATTGCCGTCATAGCATAAGCCATTCCCAGATAACCAAATATTGGCTTGCGGGAGAAGGTAGAAACGATGTGGCTGATAATACCAAAGTCAGGCAAAATCATAATGTAAACTTCAGGGTGCCCGAAGAACCAGAACAAATGCTGGAACAGAATTGGGTCACCGCCACCAGAAGGTTCAAAGAATGTTGTGCCAAAGTTGCGGTCTGTCAGTAGCATGGTGATCGCGCCAGCCAAAACAGGCAGCGAAAGAAGCAGCAGGAATGCTGTGATCAAAATCGACCAGGCGAACAAAGGCATTTTGTGAATAGTCATGCCAGGCGCGCGCATATTGAAAATGGTAGTGATATAGTTGATCGCCCCCATAATCGACGATGCACCCGCTACATGGAGCGAGAAAATAGCCAGATCCATCGATGGCCCAGGGTGTCCAAGCGTGCCCGAGAGCGGCGGATAGGCCGTCCAGCCGCCACCAAAACCGTTTTGGCCCGGTGCGCCTTCTACAACTGTAGACAATAGCAGCAAAATAAACGCTGGCGGCATAAGCCAGAAGGAAATGTTGTTCATGCGCGGAAATGCCATATCTGGCGCGCCGATCATCAGTGGTACAAAATAGTTACCAAAACCACCGATTAGCGCTGGCATTACCATGAAAAACACCATGATAAGCCCGTGGCCTGTCGTCAGCACGTTGAACATGTGACGCGCTTGCTCTTCCGTCATGCCGAAAATTTCTGGGATAACCTGTATTCCAGGTTCGGCAAGTTCCATTCGCATAAGGCCCGACATGGAAAACCCAATCAAGCCTGCGATGAAAGCGAACCATATATACATGACGCCAATGTCTTTATGGTTGGTGGAGAATACCCATCTTTTCCAACCTGTAGGATCTGCGTGAGCCATCTGCTCTTCCTTCCCTAACTCTTAACGGCCAAGGGTTGTGTTCGCAGCGCTTGCCAAACCGGCACGCTTGCGAAGTTCAACCCACTTGGCGAAATCTTCTTTTGAAACCGCTTCAAGAGCGATCGGCATATAGGCATGGTCGCGGCCACATAGCTCCGAGCATTGCCCGTAATATGTCCCTATCTGATCCACTTCGAACCAAAGCTCATTAAGGCGCCCGGGTACCGCATCGAGCTTCAAGCCAAGAGCAGGCAATGCCCAGGCATGGATCACATCTGACGCTGTCAGGTGAACCTTGATTTTGGTGTCGACGGGTACCACAACCCGGTAATCTGTATCGAGCAGGCGGGCGTTAAACTTTGCTGGCCATCCCAGGAAGCTAGAAAGTTCAGCTTCAGCATTAGCCTTTAATGTCGGATCATCAAAAACAGGATCTTTTACGACATTCGCAACAAACTCAAACCCGCCATGATCAGGGTATTCGTAGGTCCAGAACCACTGGTTGCCCGTTACGTTGATCGCAAACTCTGTTTCAGGGATTTGGTCTTGATAATATAAAAGCGGCAATGAAGTTGCCCCGATTACTGCAAGAATTACAATTGGTATGCCGGTCCAAAGCACTTCAATAAGCGTATTGTGGCTTACCTTTGATGGCTCTGGATTTTTCTTCGCACGGAAGCGCCACATCACATAGAACATCAGCACAAAAACCAATATCGTGATAACGGTGATGATATAGAGCAAATCCATATTGAAATCTGCAATACGGCGTGCCTGTTCGTTTGCTGGCTCCTGGAACCAAATACTCTTGTCTGTTGGTACTCCCAGGCGACCTTCCGCCAATACACCAAATGTAAAACCACAAATCATCAGCACCGCGGCTGTAAACTTTGCGGCAAGCTTTTTGACATCCATTGTCTTGCTTCCCTTTTTAATCACCCGTTCGGGTGTCTGTCTCCTGCTCAATCCTGAACAAAAGTCAGCACGATCAACTCTGCACAAACAAGCCGGCTCGTATCCTGATAGAAGCCGCCCGGCTAAAGTTTTATAGCATCGCTGCCAATTCTTTCAAACAAAGAGCTGGCAACTAAAAAACCGCCAAACCAAGTCCAAAAAAGGCTCGACAGCCAAAGTAAATTCGCGCCCGTTATAACAGACGTTTTCGCAGGCTCAAGCCCGACAATGGGTAGTTAGCCATTTTTATATTAAAAACATGCTAATTTCACCCTAGCGCTTGTAATTGAATCCCACTCGCCTCATTCTAAAACCTAGCCTTTATTCGAAAAAGTGCCATTTTGTCGCACGCTACAGATTCCAAGTACCATTCTGGCCGCAACGGCCGCAGGAGAACATCCATGACCGACAGTAACAGCTCGCTAAACTTCTTTTTTGATCAGTCGGAGCTGGACGAAACTCGCACAGAAAGGCTTGTAAGCGACGCGCTAAGCGGCATGGACGACGGCGAATTGTATTTGGAATCCACCCAGTCAGAATCCTTCAGTTTTGATGATGGCCGACTGAAAGGTGCGAGTTTTGACAGCAGTCAAGGCTTCGGGCTTCGAGCCGTTACCGGCGAATCGACCGGGTATGCGCACTCAAATGAATTATCGGAAAGCGCCATTAAACGCGCGGCAGAAACAGTCCGCGCAGTGAAAACCGGCAAAAACGGGACCATGAGCCTAGCGCCAGCGCGAACAAACAAGCAGCTTTACAGCGATGAAAATCCACTGGGCGGAATCGAATTTTCGCGCAAGGTAGAGCTTTTGGAGGAGATTGACGCCTATGCGCGCGCAGCTGACCCTCGCGTACGGCAAGTGAGTGCCTCTGTGCTTGGGAGCTGGCAGGCTGTCGAAATCATCAGGGCAGACGGCCACCGCGTGCGCGACGTGCGGCCACTCGTACGGCTAAATGTGGCTGTGGTTATGGGCGAAGGTGACAGACAGGAAAGCGGCCATGAAGGCGCGGGAGGCAGGCAATCATACGACTTTCTGTTTGATGAAACACACTGGAAAGCCCAAACTGACGAGGCCTTACGCCAAGCAGCTGTTAATCTAGAGAGCATTGCCGCCCCCGCAGGTGAAATGACCGTTGTGCTTGGCCCGGGATGGCCGGGGGTTTTGTTACACGAAGCAGTTGGCCACGGGCTGGAAGGTGACTTTAACCGCAAAAAAACGTCGGCATTCGCCGGGCTGATGGGGGAACAGGTCGCCTCTAAGGGCGTTACTGTGGTTGATGACGGTACCTTGGGTTCCAAACGGGGCTCACTTTCTGTGGATGACGAAGGTACGGCTACCGAACGAACGGTTCTCATTGAGGACGGCATTCTGACCGGCTATATGCAAGACCGGCTAAATGCACGGCTGATGGGGCAAAAACCCACGGGTAACGGCAGGCGGCAAAGTTTTGCTCACGGGCCGATGCCCCGCATGACCAATACCTTCATGCTCGCAGGCGACAAAGACCCCGGTGAAATTCTCGCAAGCGTTGATGACGGTCTGTATGCGGTTAATTTTGGCGGCGGACAGGTAGATATCACCTCAGGAAAATTTGTGTTTAGCTGCACCGAAGCCTACCGCATCAAGGGCGGGAAAATTGCCGAGCCGGTTAAAGGTGCAACCCTTATTGGCAGTGGACCCGATGTGTTGAAGCGCGTGTCGATGATCGGCAATGACTTAAAGCTCGACAATGGTGTTGGGACCTGCGGCAAAGGCGGTCAAACCGTACCTGCTGGCGTAGGCCAGCCGACCCTCAGGATCGACGGGCTTACGGTTGGCGGCACAGCTGGTTAAAATCCGGTCTTTAGAAATTTTGCTGCCCATAAAAAAGTGCGGCCCTAGCCCAGGCCGCACTTTCATTATTTCAAAGGAATTACTTCCCCCTATAGCTAGACCGAGGCCTAGTCTTTCATCGCAGCACCGATCGCACTGAACATCAAAGCGCTTGTCACGATAGACACAACAGCAAACTGAACGGCATTCATGATCGCCATCGGGTCAAACCCGCCGCCACCAATTAGGCCCATTGCAATGTCCATTACAACTACAGCGAATGTGAGCCACACGATATTCATCATGAAACCCTTCATGCTGTCCATAATGGTTGTCAGCATGTCGCCTTCAGGCACAGCTGAACGGCTCATCATGTAACCGGTGATCACCATCATGGCCATGGCTCCCATCATAGCACTATCTGCGCCCAAGCCATCGACATAGCTATAACCAAATCTCCAGATGATGAAAGTGACCGCAACAACGATCCATGCGATAATCTTGTTAACCATTTTATCCCTCCCCAGGTTTAGGTTGTTCAAGAAGCCGGCACCTTAGCAGATAGTTTCATTTGTGACAAATTGTCGCAAGTGACCGTTTTAACACTTTGGTTTAGTTGGATATTTGTGAATTCGTTATCAACTATCTGGCAAAAAATGAAAATAAAGTGATCTTTAAATCTCCTTATTTTGGTTGTTTCATATCTCCATAAAAGTGTATGTCTCATTATGCATTTGAAATGGGGGTTCTGATGGTTCTTTTGGCTTCTAATAGCAATCCTAGTCATGCTGCGGCATCAGCTAACGCGGGTGCCATACCTGGCACCAACACGATGATCGTAAACTCAATCAATTTTGGCAACATCATTGAAGGAGGCGGCGATGGCAATGCTCCTGGCCTAAATTTATCAATAGATTTAACCCCACAAATTTTAGATGCCGTCAACTCAGTGACACTAACCTTGAAAGGGCCGGACGGATTTCTTGTAATCTCAAATGCAAATGTCGATGACGGCGACGATCTTGAAAGCTTGTTTTTCGAGTTGTCCGCACAGGCACTCAGCGGGTCCTATGAAGTTTATTCACTAGATATCGATTTTCTGGGTGACCCAGCCATAACCGGGTTGCCGGAAGACGGCTTTACAATTGGTGCCGACGAAATCTCCAGTTTAATGAGTTCCCGTTTTATTGAGCTAACAAACATAGACGAGGACACAACTGCTCCCCTACTTACTGAATTATCGCTCCCCACCCGTTCCATCGTAATTGACAATGATTTGCCCGATATTCTTGGTGGCGGCGATTCTGTAGAAATAACCTTTTCTGCCAACACATCAGATGAAAACTCAGGCCTAAATGTCGTCGAATTTGAGTTTGATATCGGCGAAGGTTCGCCAGCTGTCATCGGCGCGTCTATTGGTCTTTTTGGTGATTTGTCAAACGGCGTAAAACAGCACTCAACGTTCAACACAGAGGCGCCTGCAGGCACATATATATTGGAACTATTACGCGTCTCGGACGATCAGGGGAATTCCCTGGTTTACAGTGCCGATGACCTGGCAAGCCTGGGCTTCCAAAACTCGGTTCATGTGGTGACACAGGCAGACTTGCAGGACGCAACCAGCCCCACCGTTTCGGCCCTGGCGCTCGCCGCGAACGAAGTGACAATTGGAAATGGCGGCGGTTCCCTGAATGTAAATCTTTCAGCCACCGACACTGGCTTCGGGGCGACAGGAGTACAAACACTCAGCATCGTTTTGGTTAATGCGTCTGGCAGTCGTTACCAGCTAGAAGCTAATGTAGTTTTTAGCGCAGGAGAAGAAGCAACAGCAAGCTTTCTATTCCCTTCGGATTTTCCCGCCGGATTGTTTACTATCCAACGCCTGAGCGTTAACGACGGTGCTTATAACAGGCAAGATGTTGTTCTTGATGAGACTGAACTCAACATTGTTAACCCTCACGGCGGTGACATTACAAACAACCGACTGGTTGGCGACGCCGCTGACAACATCATAGTAGCTCGGACGGGGGCAGACACGGTTATTGGCGGTGATGGGGCTGACCATATTCGGCTGGGCGACGGAAACGATATTTCGTATGCTGGCGCCGGCGACATGGGCGATGATACGGTTACCGGCGGTAGCGGTAACGACCTTATCGGGGGGGCAGCCGGCGATGACCTTATAATCGGTGGACAGCTTGTTATGCTCGACGACCAAACACTACTTTTTCGCAGCCTCGAAAAGGCACTGGACGGTTCTGATACCCTTTATGGCGGTGCCGGAGATGACACCATCTATGGCGGCAGCCCCCGGCTGGATTTGGAAACATCGTCACTTATCGCCGACAGCGATTTTGGCTCTGTCGCACCTGACGTTATATACGCTGGTTCTGGAAATGATTTTGTCCAGGGGTCATACGGTAGCGACGAAATTGGTGGCGGGACGGGCGCTGACACCGTAAATGGCGGCGCAGGAAATGATATTATCTATGGCGGAGCGGGCGACGCCGGTGCAATTGGGCCAAACGATGTAATCTCCGGCGAGACCGGCAATGATATTATTTTTGCGTCGGGCGGGAACGACAATGTGTCTGGCGGTGCAGACAACGACACGCTTTTTGGCGGCGCTGGCGATGACACAATTACCGCAGATGGCGGGCATGACAAGATCTATGGCGGCACTGGCGACGACATACTAACTGGCGGAACCGGCGCAGATGTTTTTTATTTCCGGCCATCCAGCGGCGCAGATACCATTACCGACTATACTCCTGGTGAAGATAAGCTGGTTCTCACCCAGTATGCCGACAGGTTTAACAGCCTTGGTGAAATTTTGGCTAGCGCGGAAGTTACAACACAAAACGGAGACGCTGGTCTGCTATTAAATCTCGGTGACGGTGACCAGATATTCCTTGTCGATGTTTTTAGCACAACAGAGCTGACCGTCGGATTTTAGGCTAACTCAAACGGTCTAGGCTTAACCGTCAACCACCTTGGCTTCGGTAGCCGCTCTCACGTTATCTAGCGTAATGCCGTCCGCTAGCTCTACAACAATGAGGCCACCGTCTTCCGCCACATCAAAAACGCCTAAATTAGTAATAATCCGGTCAACCACGCCCGTGCCGGTAAGAGGCAGCGTGCAATCTTCGAGGAGCTTCGGCTCACCTTTTTTGTTGGTATGGTCCATGATCACCACCACGCGCTTCACACCGGCCACCAAATCCATCGCGCCGCCCATGCCCTTCACCATCTTGCCAGGGATCATCCAGTTGGCCAGATCCCCGTTTTCCGCTACCTCCATCGCGCCGAGGATACTTAGGTCAATATGCCCGCCCCGGATCATGCCAAAGCTGTCAGCGCTTGAGAAATATGAACTTGTATCCAGTTCAGTGATAGTTTGTTTACCTGCGTTGATTAGGTCAGCGTCCACCTCATCGTCAAATGGAAACGGGCCCATGCCCAGCATGCCGTTCTCTGATTGCAATGTAACTTGCACACCTTCGGGGATATAATTAGCCACCAACGTAGGAATACCAATGCCCAGGTTCACATAAAAGCCGTCTTCCAATTCTTGTGCCGCGCGCTCGGCCATCTGGCCTCTGTCCCAGCCTTTTTTCACGTCAGCCATTATGCTGTCTCCCGCTCGGTGATCGTCCGCTGTTCGATACGTTTCTCAAAGTTGCCTTTGATGATACGCTGAACGAAAATACCTGGTGTATGAATATGATCAGGGTCGATCTCACCAGGCTCAACAATTTCTTCCACTTCAACCACGGTTACTTTGCCGGCTGTTGCCATCATCGGGTTAAAGTTGCGAGCTGTTTTCCTAAAAATCAGGTTGCCTTCTGTGTCGGCTTTCCATGCCTTAATGATTGAAACATCAGCCACAAGTCCCGTTTCCATAATATAGGTTTCGCCGTCAAAATCGCGGTGATCCTTGCCTTCCGCAATCAATGTGCCCACACCAGTTTTTACATAAAAACCGGGGATACCGGCACCCCCAGCGCGAATGCGTTCAGCCAGAGTGCCTTGCGGATTAAATTCAAGCTCTAGCTCGCCTTCAAGATACTGACGTTCGAACTCTTTGTTTTCACCAACATAACTGCTGGTCATTTTTCTGATCTGTTTGGCATCCAGAAGAATACCAAGACCAAAGCCATCAACGCCACAATTATTGGAAATCACAGACATATCTCTCACGCCTGCCTTATGCACTGCAGCAATCAGGTTTTCGGGAATTCCACACAAGCCAAAACCGCCCGCCATCACTGTCATTCCGTCAAATAACAAGCCTTTGAGGGCCTCATCTGCGCTCTCATAAATTTTCTGCATAAAAACTCCTGTCGAGGGTCACGCACGCCTGATTTGCATGGCTAGCAGGGCAATAGCCCGATTTAGTTTCATCTGCAACAAACAAATTCTTATCGCTTTGTCAGCCCGTTCTTACCTTATCGTGATCTTCATACTCTTGAAGCCGCAATCTAGCCATATTATATAAGGATAACTAATAATAATATTGAACGACGAGCGGAGATACTCATGATACGCATCCTTTGCAGGATAATAGGCGGTGCCTTTAGTTTGGTTGGTGCCGCTTGCTTGGTGCTTCCAATCCCGCTTGGCCTCATCATTGGCATGGTGTTTTTAACCATCGGTCTCATGTTTCTTATTCCGTCAACACCTTCTACTGCCAAATATGTACGGTCCGCCCGTATGAAGGCCGCCTGGTTTGACAAGGGCATGAGCAACATGACACGACGCCTGCCCGCCCCCTATCGCCGCATTCTCAATAAAACTGAAATTGGCGCCTACGACTGGTGATTTTACCTGTTGTTTTATCACCGGAAACAAGCTTTTATATTCTTTCTAGAACGGTGCTGACAAATATTGTCAGGAGTATGTCAGTATAGGTAATGCCTCACATACAGGGAGAGCCAATATGCCAGCGACACCGCTAACACTTGTCCAGTTTCACACAACCGAAGACATCCCCAACTATAGCCCCTTCTGTGTTAAAGCCGAGGTGCTTTTGAAAATGTCGGGCCTGCCCTACGAAATCGAATGGCTGGATGACCCGCGCAAAACGCCCAAAGGCAAATTACCGATGATGCGTGACGGCGACAAAGTCATAGCCGATTCCGAATTTATCATGCGGTATCTTGTTGACGAAAAAGGCGTGAAGTTTGACGAACAGTTAAGCCCACGCGAAAAAGCGCAAGCTCACGCTTTCACCAAAATGATCGATGAACGTACCTATTGGGTGCTCGTGCATGACCGCTGGATCAACGACAAAAACTGGCCGGTTACACGTGATTATTGGTTTGGTGATTTACCCTTTCCATTGAAAGGCATCATCACAAGATTAGTCCGTAGTTCAGTTACAAAGGCCAGCAAAGGGCACGGCATTGGCAAACATAGCCACGACGACATATACGCACTTGCTAAATCAGACTTTGAAGCCATTTCCAATCAGTTGGGCGAGAATGCTTTTTTGTTTGGTGACAAGCCTTCAACGGCAGATGCAATTGCCTTCGGCCTTCTTGTAAATCTGGTACGCGGCCAATTGACCAATCAGGTCGGTGAGCAACTGGATTTTTTTCCCAACCTGTTGGCCTATGTGGACCGCTGTATGGCCCAGTGGTATCCTGAGATTTCCGCCTCGGCGGATATGGCCGCAGAGTAAACAGCCTATACCGTTCAAATGGTCAGTCGCCCCGGCCATTTGAACGCGGTTTAACAAAAATTAGCGGTTCTGGACCGCGTCCTTCAACCCACCTGCGGCGCCCATAATCTGTTCAACCAGATGCGCTGGCACATTCAATTCTTCCAGGGTGGCATTCAAATGCCCAGCCACTGCACCAAACTCTTCATCAGAAATGGTCATCCCTGTATGTGCCTTGCGCATATAAGCATCAGCGCCCGCAGTGTCGCCCCTGAATATAGTTGTAAAAAAGGCTTTTTGCTTGTTGCTCTGCCCGTCCATATCAACATTCGCGAAAAATGGTTTCAAGGTTGGGTCTGCTAGGACTTTTGTATAGAAAATATCTACAGCCGCATTCACTGCGTCTGCACCGCCTATTTCTTCGTAAATTGACATAACTTAGCCTTTCAAAGATGCCCAGATAACTCCTGAGCAACTTTGCACAAAATCCTTAAGAAATCTCTACAGTACCAAAGTGTGCGACAAAGAAACGCACAAGAGCACACTCATGCTATTTGGCCACCGCCTCGGCTTTGATGGCTGCTTCGATCAATTCGGCGGCTTTCTCTGGACCTTCCCAGCCTTTGATCTTGACCCATTTTCCTTTTTCCAGGTCTTTATAATGCTGGAAAAAGTGCGCGATCTGGTCGAGGAAAATTTCTGGCAGTTCGGTATAACTTTTCACGCCGCTATAAAAGGGGTGAAGGTCATCCACAGGAACCATCAGGATTTTTTCGTCCATCCCAGCTTCATCTTCCATAATCAGTACACCAAGCGGCCTGCAGCGCACTACTGCCCCCGGCATAATCGGTGTACGGTTTGCCAGCAGAACATCCGCCGGGTCACCATCATCCGCAAGCGTGTGCGGAATAAAACCGTAATTACACGGATAGCGCATTGATGTGTGCATGATGCGGTCGACAAAAAGCGCGCCTGATTTCTTATCAAGCTCATACTTCACGGGCTCAGTGCCTGCGGGCACTTCGATGATAATATTCACATCCCAAGGCGGGTTCTCGCCAACTGAGATTTTACTGATATCCATGGTGGGGCTCCTTGGACATTGGGTTCTGGGGGCGCTCGTCTGTCTCTTATGGTTAGGCTAGAGTTTGTCCGACTAATATGCTGGCAAAAACAATCCAACCAAAAGAAATGTTCGAGCGGAAAATTTTCAAACAGGCATCCGCATTATCGATATCAAGCTTCTTAACCTGCACGCCGAGGTGGGTAGCCGCCAGCGCGACGCCGATGTAATAGAAAAGCCCAAGTTTTGCAAGGCCTCCGGCCGCGAAAAGTGCAAAAATAAACAGGCCGTAAAATACGGCGACCCAAAGCCACGTCTTTGCGCCCAGTGCAAGAGCTGTAGATTTCACCCCCACGAGTGCGTCATCCTCGCGGTCCTGATGCGCATAAATGGTGTCGTAACCAAGTGTCCAAAAAAGCCCACCTGCATATAAAATAACGGGTGCCAGCCCCAGCTCGCCGCGCACCGCTGCCCAGCCCACAAGCGCACCCCAGTTGAAGGTAAGCCCCAACCAAGCCTGCGGCCAATAGGTGACCCGTTTCATGAATGGGTATATGGCCACCAAAACCAGCGCCGCCAGCCCGACATAAACGGCAAACAGATTAAATTGCAGCAATACCGCAAGCCCAATAAGGCTTTGCAACACCAGAAAAACCCAGGCCTGCCGGATGCCAACCTCTCCGGCCGGGATGGGCCGCGACCGCGTGCGCTCCACTGCCCCGTCAAAATCACGGTCAACAATGTCATTGTAAGTGCACCCCGCCCCGCGCATCATCAAGGCGCCGATGGCAAAAAGCAACATCATATAAAGGTGGCCAGCACCCACGCCGCCCTCAGCCGCCAACGCGACCGACCACAAACACGGCCACAACAAAAGCCAAGTGCCTACAGGCCTGTCCATGCGCGCCAGCTTCAAGTAAGGCCTCGCAATTCCGGGTGCCATCCGGTACACCCAGCTGCCTTTTACTGCATCCGATGTTTCAACAATGCTGTTATTATTTGTTGTCATGCCCTGTCGCTACGCTTCGACGCTCTGTGTGTCAAGAAGATCAAAGCTTTTGCCAAGCCAAAGCATAACTTGGTTGTCCAATCCAGGATATTGGACCATTAAAGAGCAACATACCTCCAACATTCAGCGTGCTTTTACGCTGTAATATATGGGACAAGCCATGAAACAATCACGACCACCAGTCGACCTAACCCTTGACCCTGAAAACTGGGACGAAACCCGGGAAATCGGCCACCGAATGATAGACGACATGATGGACTATCTTGCGGGTGTGCGCGACCGGCCGGTTTGGCAACCCATGCCAGAAGAAGCGAAATCTGCACTCACTGGTGGCCTGCCAATGACGGGCGAAGGGCTCGAGGAAGTTTACGGTGAGTTCAAGGAAAATATCCTGCCTTATCCTACCGGTAATATTCATCCACGTTTTTGGGGATGGGTAATGACCAACGGTACACCTACCGCCATGTTGGCGGAAATGCTAGCTGCAGGCATGAACCCCCATTTAGCAGGCTATGACCAAAGTGCGTCGATGGTTGAAAAACAGCTGATCGACTGGATGCGCCAGCTATTAGGTTTCCCCGAAACCACGGGCGGTCTGCTTGTCAGCGGCGCAACCATGGCCAATATCAATGCCCTGACAGTCGCGCGCAACGCAAAGGCGGGATTTGATATCCGGGAAGAGGGCTTGATGGGCGCAAAGGTACCGGAACTTACGGTTTATGCGTCAACCGAGCTTCATAGCTGGATCAACAATGGCTGCGAGCTGTTGGGCCTTGGCCGTAAAGCATGTAGACGCATTGCGGTGGATGCAAATTACCAGATGGACATCGCAGCCTGCCGCGCAGCAATCGAAACCGACATCAAAGCGGGCAAAAAGCCTTTTTGCTTGATTGGCTCAGCAGGCACCGTGAATACAGGCGCCACAGACGACATTGCCGCGCTCAGGGCGCTGGCAGATGAGTTTGACATTTGGCTTCATATCGACGGAGCCTTCGGTTCTCTCGCCGCGCTTTCACCAGAACACAAACACCTTGCCGCAGGCCAGGAACTAGCTGATAGCCTTGCCTTTGATCTTCATAAATGGGGCTTTATGCCTTATGAGATCGGCTGCGTGATCGTGCGCAACGCAAACATGCAAAACGATACGTTTGGTCAGGAGGCCTCTTACCTTAGCGCCCAGCCTCGCGGGCTCTCGGTTGGGGGCACGTATTTTGCGGATAAAGGCCCAGAACTGTCGCGCGGGTTCAAGGCCTTGAAAGCATGGATGACCTTCAAGGAGCACGGCTTTGAGAGAATTGGCGAAATCATTACCCAAAACATCGAGCAAGCGCATTATCTAGCGGTTCAGGTGGAAACCAACCCTGAGCTTGAATTGCTTGCGCCTGCACCGATGAATATAGTTTGCCTTCGCTTTACCGCACCGGGCCATTCGCAAACCAGTTTAAACGAAATCAACCAGGAGATTTTGCTGCGAATTCAGGAGACGGGGCTGGCAGTGCCTTCGCAAACCGTTCTTGACGGCAATTTTGCCATTCGCGTTGCCATCACCAATCACCGGACACGCATGGAAGATATGGACATTCTTATTGATGCTATTCTCAAGGAAGGCGCTACGCTCACATAGAAAGAAGGACCGGACATGCTTTTGCCCGGCCCCTTTTTAACAGGTTTGAAAACTTGCCTAATTTTGCCAGTTTACATTCACTTCCATTGTGCCCGACGCTGGTGCAGTGAAAATATGGTTTGAGCCACCTTCCCACACCACATTGCCAAGCCCGTCGATTTTAACAAATTTAAACTCGATCGTCTGACCCGCGGGCACACTGACATCCTGATACCAGCTCGGATACTGGTGAACCACCTGATTAAAAAACGGCCCGATTGAGCCACTATTGGTGGCTGTCCAGTTGGACAGCTCATGCACACCGCCTGTTAAGTAAACATTTTGTCCCACAACTGTAGTGGCATTATTGACAACAAACCGGACAGAAACCTGGCTGTTTGTCAGCACCTCAAGCCCGGTATAGCCCGCACTGCCATTAACCGTAACGCTGTGAAACCCTGGCGTTACTGAAGGCAACTGCAATTTCACCTGATCATCTGACCATGAGACCACCGTGCCTGCAACACCGCCCACCTGCGCGCTGCCGGGTACCGCACCAAAGCCTTCCCCATTAATGGTGATGGTTTGCCCGGCGCGGGTCATCATGGGGCCCACATGGCCAATCACCGGCGCAGAACTGGCGCCGACCTTGTGCCATACGGCCACTTCGCCTGCGGCCAGATCAAAGGCATCAACAGAGCCATTGGCATTCACCGTAACGGCATTTCCGTCGAGAAGCCCTGCAAGCTCGTCCTGATAAACACCCGCTGGCAGCGAGGTAAACAAGCCTGTGATATTCGTTGAGCCCGCCAATGCCCGGTTGATTGCAACCAGCACCACGCTGCCAGCATATTCACGCTCATAAACATAAATATCTCCATTGATCCAGCGCTGCTCTGTATCACCGTAAGCAAGCGCCTTGTTTACCTGCCGCAAACCAGCCAGCTTTTGTACTATCTGGTAGCCGCGGGTGGTTTTGTCAAAACTGGTCATAAAACCGCGGTTGGTAGGGTCGTTATCGCCGGTCATATATTGCTCGGTACCATAATAAACCACCGGCGTGCCGCGCGAGGTGAGTGTAACCGCAAGCGCCATGTCTGTGCGGCGCGGGTCAGCACCAACACTGTGAAAGCGTGACATGTCGTGGTTGTCGATAAAGGTAACCTGATCAATCACCTCGTTATAGGCAGAAGCCGTGTCTGCGATCACGCCGTGAAAGTCGTTCCAGTCACTGGTGCCAAACTTCAAGGCCGAACGGATCGCATTGCCGAACCGGAAGTCCAAAAGGCTCATGCCGCTTTCGTTGGCATATTTGTGATTAAGCGGATCAACCTCGCCGTCCCCCAAGAACCATTCACCAAAGGCAAATACTGGCCGGTGCTCGAGTGTGCTGTTCATCCAGACTTTGGTCCAACCAAAAGGCATATGCTTGACCGCATCCACACGAATGCCGTCAATCCCTTTGTCGAGCCACAGGTTGATCGCATCCTTCAGATATCCGTCAATCGTGCCGTTTTGGTGGTTGAAATCAGCCAGATCAAAAAGCCCGCGATAGATACCATCTTCGTAGGTGGAAAAATTCGTGCCGCCATTATGATAAAAAGCACCGGACAGATCGCTGTTTAAGGATGCGACAAAAGTGCCATCATCATTCAAAACGCCGTCTTCCATATAGAGAGGATCACCCTCGCGCGAAGGTGACGTGTGATTGGGTGCAAAATCAATTACCACCTTGATGCCCGCCGCATGAGCGACAGAAATCAAATTATCAAAATCAGCCATACTGCCAAAAATGGGATTGGTGCGTTTGAAATCACGCGCCCAGAAACCATGATAGGATGTGTCACCGGCTGCTGTAGGCGCAACCGCAAACACATTTTCAACAGGCTGGGAAATCCATAGCGCCGTAACGCCCATGTCGGTCAGATACCCGTCAGTGATTTTCTGGGCAATGCCCGCCCAATCTCCGCCGCAATATTTCTTCAGGTCTGCGCAGCCTAAGCTATACAAGCTGCCTGACGGGTTGTTCGCAGTGTCCCCGTCATAAAACCTGTCTGTCATGATCTGGTAAATAACATCACTGGTGAAATTCACATCGTTGTTTACGTCGCCCGCCTGCCCGGCCGTAGCTGCAGCTGCAAGCGCAACAGCAGAAATGGCTAACTGGAGTTTCCTAACTGCTCTTCTCAAAACCATGGTCTCACTCCTTCGTATGTCATTGATACTCCCCTAGAGGGCCACATAGCCTATGCTAGCGGCCTCACTAAATTCTACCTATACATGCGTTTAATGCAAATAATCGAATCATTTTCCCATTACTTTTCATTTTATTGTATTTAATTTGTAAATTTTTGCCGATTTAGTTAATTTTTATCATTATTTTTCAACAGTTTGCCTACAATACAATATATTTGCAATTTTTATCACCAAATTGAAATTGTTAGTTTGTACTCGCCTAATTGTAGAAATGCCTACTTACGCTCGCTTTTGACCTCTAATGATAGCGTGCTCTGAAGCACTAATTGACAGGACAGCTACCCCGCCATAATTAGGAAAGGCACGCAATTGAAGCATCAGGATCAGACCCAGCGCGCAACAACACCTCGGCCGAGGACGAAACAACAATGAAAAAAATCCAACACCGGCTCTATGTAAATTCTGCCCTGCCAGGCAGCGGCATGCTGACACTCAGACCTGATCAATCCCATTACCTGGGGAATGTCATGCGGGTGACGATAGGAGATGCTGTAGCTTTGTTTAATGGTCGCGACGGCGAGTGGGCGGCTGAAGTAACAGAATTGAAGAAAAAAGCCGTTTGCTTGCGGATCACTGGCCAAACAAAAGATCAGAAACCCGAGTCCGACCTCATGCTCGCGTTCGCACCAATCAAAAAGGCGCGTATCGACTTTATAGCGCAAAAGGCCACGGAACTGGGCGTTGGCCACCTGCAACCCATCATAACACGCCGCACCAATGTGGAGCGCGTAAAAACAGAACGGCTGATTTCAAATGCCATTGAAGCCGCTGAGCAATGCGAACGCCTGACGGTACCGGTCGTTAGTGACCCTATAAAGCTTGAGAAGCTCTTGGCCGGGTGGCCTGATGCGCGCATGATCATGTTTTGCGATGAAGACTTGAGCGGCAAGAGTGCGCATTTTGCTTTGGCGGATTTGCCTCCCTCACAAAGAGAACGGCCCTGGGCAATTTTTATTGGTCCTGAAGGAGGCTTTGATGACGACGAACGGGCTGCGATCAAAGCCAAGGCCAACACCGTGGTTGTGTCTCTGGGGCCAAGAGTTTTGCGTGCTGATACCGCAGCTATGGCGGCCATCAGCCTATGGCAGTCGGCTATCGGAGATTGGTAAGCCCAACCCCTTTGTCACGTGTATGTGACCCAGATAAGCTGACGTAAGCATAAGATAATATTTACTTTTCTTGAAACCCGAACCGCCACACCCTAAATTCTGGTCTACAGTGGGCAGCCAAGGGGCCATCAATGTCAAAACCTAATCCAGTTATCGAGAGCAAGGCTCAACTCGTTGAGTATCTCGAGGCCGGCAGCAAGCCTGATCGCAGCACGTGGCGTATCGGCTCCGAGCATGAGAAATTTATCTTTTATCGCCCGGACAACAGCCCGCTCGCCTACGAGCCGCAAGGCGCCAAGCCTGGTGTAAAAAACGTTATCGAGGCTTTTGTCTCACGCGGCTGGTTGCCGGTTGAAGAAAACGGTTTCCTAATTGCAGCCGTTAAGGACGGCGCATCTATTACGCTCGAGCCCGGCGGCCAGTTCGAGCTTTCGGGCGCACCGCTCAAAACTATTCACGATACCTGCAATGAAACCACGGCGCACCTGCATGCGTCACAGGAAATTGGTGAACAGCTTAATATCGGATTTCTGGGGCTTGGCTTTCACCCCACACTGAAGCGCGAGGACGTGCCGGTTATGCCGAAAGCCCGCTACGATATTATGCGAGCTTATATGCCTAAAAAAGGCAACCTTGGGCTGGATATGATGCTGCGCACCTGCACGGTTCAGGTGAATTTGGATTTTGCCTCCGAGGCCGACATGGTGGAAAAATTCCGCCTCGGGCTGGCCCTGCAGCCGCTTGCCACTGCCTTGTTTGCCAACTCACCCTTAAAAGAAGGCAAACCAAACGGTATGCGTAGCTACCGTAGCCATATCTGGACCGACACAGATCCGGACCGCTGCGGCATGCTGCCCTTCGTGTTTGAAGAAGGGATGGGTTTTGAGCGCTGGGCTGACCATGTGCTTGATGTCCCTATGTATTTTGTCAAACGCGGCAACGAATATATTGATGCCTCAGGCCAATCCTTCCGGGATTTCATCAGAGGCGAGCTGCCTGCTTTGCCAGATGAAAAACCACTGATGACCGACTGGGAAGATCATATGACCACCCTGTTTCCTGAAGTGCGGCTCAAGACATTCCTTGAGATGCGCGGCGCAGACGGCGGGCCGTGGTCACGGCTTTGCGCCCTGCCTGCGTTTTGGACCGGCCTGCTTTATGACGCTGAAGCACAAGCGGCAGCCCTTGACCTCATTAAGGGCTGGACGATCAGTGATTTGGAACAGCTTCGTACTGAAGTTCCAGCGCAAGGGTTGCAGGCAACGCTAAATGGTCAAACCCTGTGCGACATTGGCAAGACAGCCCTTGAAATTGCGGATCTTGGCCTAAAAAATCGCGCGGCGCTATCAACCAGCGGCGACAGTGAGCAAGGCTTTCTCAATAGCCTGCATGAAAGCGTGGAAAGTGGTGTAACTCCGGCTGACAGCGTGCTTGGGCATCTACAAACAGACTGGAACGGCAACCTTGGTAAAGTGTTCACTGAACTTAGCTATTAACGCCCTAAGTCTAAGCTATATTAATATAGTCAATTCAGTAATGTCGGTTTCCTCGACAAACTGCAGCAGGATGCTGTCAGTGGCGCTGGTACGTATCAAAAGGGCAAAATCACAGCCAACTGAGCCAGTTGATAAACCAGTATAGCGCGAAGCCTAATCCGCCCAAAAATCCGCTCCATATCAACGCGATTGGCATTCCCGCAAATTGCGAACGTTTGTCTTTATAGTGGCTATCGCATTGCAAACAGTGGAACCACTGGTCGTCCTTGTGTGCAGCAAGCCGAATGCCTGGAAAAAATGTGGGCACTTCACCATCAAACGGGTGTACGCGTGTAGAGCCGCAATGTCTGCACGCCCGCTCCTCACCGTCTTCGTCTATATGACGCGGAATTTGGCACCGGGGCATTGTCGCAATTTTTTTGATCACAGCGTCGGCGCGTACTTTATCGATGGCGCGGATCATAATATCCGTTCGCACCACATAATTGAGCGAACTCATATTTTCACCATTTAAGAATACTTCAACACCGTTCGCGTTTAAGAGCGACTTCAGCATTTGTGCGTCACCGGTATCCAACCCCGTTCGCAACGGGATTAGTTTGTTATAATCGGTGAACTGCTCAGCCATAAAGCATTCTAATCGTTTAAGCCGGTGTCCAGACCGTCAATTGAAGTTAGGTTTCGGGTTTGCTGATATTCTAAAACACCTTCCGGCCCCTTGCCTTCAACCCATTTGCGCATCGTATTGCGTTCACCCATTACAGCCATTTCCGGCACACCCCAACCACAGCTTGTTTGGGTGCTTTCAACATCGATCAGAATGATTTGCCGTGTACCATCGCGCTCAGGGAACTGTTTTGCCAAGTCGGCATAATCTGAATGTTCTGGACGGACGACACGGCCTTTACCGTATATCCGGTAGATCAAAGCATTACGCGTAAAGCTATTAAACATCACCGTGATACGGCCATCATTTTTAATGTGAGCCGAGGTTTCATTTCCGCTGCCAGTTGCATCCAGGTAACCGCACTGGTTAGGCGACAAAACCCTAAAGCTATCCATGCCTTTGGGGCTAAGGTTAATGCGCCCGTCTGCGCAAGCCGTTGCTGTAAAAAACATCGGCTGCGCCGCGATAAAATCGGCGTGCTTTTCTGTTATATGATCAAAAAAATCAGACATAGATACCCCAAAATTCAAGTGCCATCATACCCAATATAGCCATGAGGACGAAGGCGCTAATTGCAAACACCAAAAACCGATGCATCACATTATTATAAGTGCAATGGATTACCGAATGAACCATTCTAAGCACAACGTAAATCCATGCTAATGTGACACAAAGCGCTCCACCAAGTCCACTCACCAACGCGGTGAGGCACAATACGTAGAAAAGGACCGGCATCTCAAACTGGTGATTATAATTTTCAGCTGCAAAGCGCGCCGGTGCTGGCAGACGGCCCAAATTACCTTTGTCCTGCATTTGCTCAGGCGTTGGCTTTGCCGCCGCCATAGCGGGCAAGCGCCGCGCCATCAAAATTACAAAGACAATGAGCGTTAGTGCGATTTGGGCAAATATTGGTCCCAGCATTGCTGTATTCGTAAATTCCATTTCCATGATGCTTCCCCTCTGGTCCTAAATTTAAAGCGTAGCGTGTATATTAAGCCACGGCTGGAAGTGGAACACCAACAACAAAAACATATAGCTGCAATTCAGCAGCCGTTCTTGCCAAACAGACTTGCGAGTGAAGATAATTTGCTTCATAAAAAACGAAATAAGGGTAGCCACCATGATCACTATTCGTTCCTATAAGAGCACCGACTGGCCACAAGTCAGGAAAATATATGCCGAAGGCATCGCTACGGGTGTCGCTACTTTCGAGACTGAACCTAAACCGCAGAGTAAATGGGAAAATAACAGCCTGCCTGGCAGCCAAATAGTTGCCGAGGCCGCTGATGGCCGCGTTACGGGGTGGGCTTTGCTGTGGCCGGTGTCTGACCGCTGCGTGTACGCCGGTGTCGCCGAAGTGAGCGTTTATGTAAGTGCTACAGCACAGGGGCAAGGCGTTGGCAAAATGCTAATGACAGGGCTCATTCGTCTTACCGAAGAAGGCCTGAACATATGGACCATTCAAGCCGGAATATTTGAAGACAATCCAGGCTCACTCGCGCTTCATAAGTCTTGCGGTTTTCGCGTGCTTGGCTACCGGGAGCGCATCGGCGAATTGAACGGCGTGTGGCGAAACAATTTACAGCTTGAGCGCCGCAGCAAGGTGGTCGCAGCAGAGTAATATTGTCATTTCTGCCCCTGCCCTGTATCATTTTCTGAACGAACAGGGGGTTTCATGAACAAATTAATAGCTGTCGCACTCGTTTTTGCGCTGACTGCAACCAGCATTGCTCAAGACGCTGCAAAACCATATAGCGAAATGAGCTATGAAGAGTTGCTTCAAGTCGCGCCCGACACTTTAAACAAGACTGACAAAAAAGCTTTCAGGAAGGCCTTTAAGAAAGCCAAATACGCAGAGAAAAAGCGATTAGCCACTGAGAAAAAAAGACTTCGGGCCATAGAAAAGGCTCGACTGAAGCGTGAAAAAGCAATTCAAAAGCGTCTTAAAAAGGTTCACAAATATTACAGCAACACGTTGCTCAACCGGGACGAATTTTCTACCAATATTGAGGTGGCCGGGCCATTAATTGCGCCGGGCATGGATTGGACCAATTTTTTCTTTGGGTCAAAAAGCCGACCCAAATATGCGCTTGTAGCCATATTGACCCCAACCAGCGAGCAAACCACCATTCAGATGCCCGTGGCAATACACACAAACATTCACGGCCTAAGCATACCCAGCCTTCAAATTCTTGATATTACTCCGGCGGAGTATGCGACACTAAAAAACATCTGGCCCAATCATCACACGGCCTTTTTGACGGGCGGCACGCAGCGCAACGTTACAATCTTTTCGCAGGAAACACGCGAATGCACTGCAGAAGAATGCTATTTTCTTGAAAAATTTGCCATCGACTTGCAGCTATCGGATATTGTAAACGCCATAGAACGCCGCACACACCTTGCAGTTAAAGTCGAAGCGCAAAACTCACCGCCCCTCGTAGTGCGGATACAATATGAATATTTGCTTGGGTTTATCGAACGTTTATCAGAAGCGGATAGTCGATTTTTCGAACTTGGCGATATGGCTGCGAATGGCCGCGAGCACATAGCCAAAACAACCGAAAATTAATCCTGATTCAAACCAAGCTCCGCGCGTAATTTTTTGGTCAGTTTGGCGGCGATAATTTCATGGGCATCTTCAATATAACTTTTGATGTCTTCGTCGGACAATGCGCCTGGTGCCTGCACTTGCACCCATTTCGCTCGTGCCAAATAAGGTGCTGGCACCATTCCTTCGAGCTCGCATAGTATCTGGTAGCTCAAGTCGCTACATTTGAAGCTAATTTTTTCATGCGGATCGTCACCCCATATTGAGCAGATAGCAAATATTTTGCCGCCCACTTTCCACACTGAGGCACCGCCCCACTGCACAACATTTGTTGTACCTGGCAATCTGGTACAAAATTTATTGAATTCGGTCCGGTTCATCTGCGCATCCCTAAAACATCTTTCGGTGGCTTTTCGCTTTTTTGGTTCGCGTGCCGGGCTTGCCGCCCGTTGACCGGCCCTTTTGAGAACGACCCTTTGGTTTGCCGTGGCTCGAGCCAAGACCCAGCTCCCCTGCTTCCAAATTCTTGATCTCATCCCGCAGGCGTGCAGCTTCCTCAAATTCCAGATTTTCCGCCGCCATGCGCATATTTTTAGACAGGCCTGCGATATGCTTGCGCAGGTTTGCCCCCACCAGATGAACAGCTTCACCACCTACATCAACTGTCTTATACTCGTCTGATGTGGCCTCAGCCATCAAGTCACCGATGTTTTTCTTGATCGTCTGCGGTGTAATACCGTGCTTGGCATTGTAGGCCTGTTGCTTCTCACGGCGGCGGTTAGTTTCGCTAACAGCCGCATCAATCGATCGGGTAATTTTATCCGCATAAAGGATAACCCTACCGTCCACATTACGCGCGGCACGGCCAATTGTTTGCACTAGCGAGCGTTCAGATCTGAGAAAACCCTCTTTATCAGCGTCCAGGATAGCAACCAACCCGCACTCGGGAATATCAAGTCCTTCTCTGAGTAAGTTGATACCTACAAGCACATCAAATGTGCCGAGCCTGAGATCGCGAATAATCTCCATACGTTCGAGTGTGTCGATGTCGGAGTGCATATAGCGAACCTTGATACCGTTCTCGAACAAATACTCAGTAAGGTCTTCCGCCATACGCTTGGTGAGCGTGGTGGCAAGCACACGCATACCGCCTTCAGCCATAAGCTGGGCTTCGTGCATCAAGTCATCCACCTGGCTTTCCACAGGCCGGATATCAATCTCAGGGTCAATAAGCCCGGTGGGGCGGATCACTTGTTCCGCAAACACACCGCCAGTGCGCTCCATCTCCCAGTCGCCCGGCGTTGCCGACACATACACCGTTTGCGGGCGCATGGCGTCCCACTCAGCGAACTTGAGCGGCCTGTTGTCTACGCAGCTTGGCAGGCGAAAGCCAAACTCCGCGAGCGTGCCTTTCCGTTTGGCGTCACCCCTGCTCATACCGTTAATCTGGCCTATGGAAACATGGCTTTCATCGACAAACAGCAAAGCATTTTCAGGGATATATTCAAACAGCGTCGGCGGTGGGTCACCCGGCCTTCGGCCTGTCAGATAACGGCTATAATTTTCAATGCCAGCGCAGCTGCCCGTTGCCTCCATCATTTCAAGATCAAAGTTGGTGCGCTGCTCCACGCGCTGCAATTCCAAAAGCCTGTCGCTGTCTTTATACTCCTTAATGCGATGTGCCAGCTCCAGCTTGATCTTTTTGATCGCCTGATTAAGCGTGGGCCGCGGCGTTACATAGTGGCTGTTGGCGTATATTTTAACCGCATCCAGCGAACGGGTTTTATGGCCCGTCAGGGGGTCAAATTCGACAATGTCTTCAATCTCGTCGCCAAACATCATCAAACGCCAGGCACGGTCCTCAAGGTGGCTTGGGAAGATATCGATCACATCGCCACGCACCCGGAACGTGCCGCGCTGAAACGCAGCATCGTTACGGGAATATTGCATCGCCACCAGCCGCCTGAGCAGGTCGCGGTTATCAACAGTATCACCCTTTTTGATGCCAAAGGTCATGGCTGTGTATGTCTCCACACTGCCAATACCGTATATGCAGGAAACAGACGCCACGATAATCACGTCATCACGTTCCAGAATGGCCCGTGTCGCCGAATGGCGCATGCGGTCAATCTGCTCATTGATTGTGGCTTCTTTTTCTACGAACGTATCGGTGCGCGGAACGTAAGCTTCTGGCTGGTAATAATCATAGTAGGAAACAAAATATTCTACCGCGTTATTGGGGAAAAAGCTTTTGAACTCTTCATAGAGCTGGGCCGCCAGCGTTTTGTTCGGTGCAAGGATAAGCGCCGGACGCTGGGTCGCTTCGATGACCTTAGCCATGGTGTATGTTTTGCCGGACCCGGTGACACCCAGTAGCACCTGATCACGCTCATGGTCCTCAATTGCACCCACCAATTCCTTGATCGCAGCGGGCTGGTCACCTGAGGGTGTATACTCGGAGACGACCTCAAGCTGCACACCACCCTCAGACTTTTCCGGGCGTTCGGGGCGGTGCGGTACATATTGAGCAGGCACGGTATCAGTTGTGGGCATTAATCAGCTCCTCAAGGCAGAAGCGCACAGTGCCTTGTTCACCCTTTGTTTTCAAGTGTGAAAAATGTTGAATTTACCCAGATTAAGATTTTTGTTCGAGCATGGCTAGGCGAGCGCGCCCTAAGTTTCTTTTTCGCCCGCGGCTGGAGCTTCTTCACGAATTCCAGAAAGAAATTCAGCAGTGGCGTTTTGGAGCAATTCAGTTTGCCCGGCCAGATCACCGGCGACGCCGTTAAGCGACTGCGACAAGGTCCCGGTTTCTTCCACAGTTGTTGTTAGCTCTGAAATGCTTTTTGACGCGCTACTGGCACTATCAGACGCCAACCGGGCACTGCGGGCGATTTCATTGGTCGCAGCATCTTGCTCTTCAACTGCAGCAGCAATACCAGTAACCATATCGCCAACATTATTGACGTTGGTCACCACCGAGCCAATGTGCTCCACAGTTTCCTGCGTCGCGTTTTGAATTTCTTCTACCTGACCCTGTATTTCGGACGCGGCTTTCGCGGTTTCAGTTGCCAGGCTTTTGACTTCACTGGCAACGACAGAAAAGCCTTTTCCCGCTTCGCCTGCCCTTGCAGCCTCAATTGTTGCATTGAGCGCTAACAGATTGGTCTGTTCCGAGATATCTCTGATAAGGGTCAAAACACTATCGATAGCAACAGCTTTTTCAGATAGGTCCTGCACCTGAGACTGTGCCCGCTCACCGCGCTCCACCGCTTCATTTGCACTTGCACTGGAAAGGGTAATCTGGCGCGTTATCTCGGATATTGAGCTTGCCATTTCTTCCGTGCTAGAGGCGATGGTGGCTGTGTTTGACGACGCTTCGCTGACCGACCTGTCGCCGTCTGTCACCTGTCCAACACCCTGGCCAGAAATATCGGACAAATTTTCAGAATCCGATTTCAAGTGGCTGGAAGTTGCAGCAACTTTTTCGATAATTCCCTGAATGGATTTTTCGAACGAGTTCGCCAGATCAGCCCGCTCTTGCCTTGAGCGGGCTTCTTGCTCGACGCGGCGCTCTTCAGCAGCTTCCTGTTCTGCATGCTCTCGCTCAATCTCATTTTGCGCTCGCAGCTTGGCTTCTTCTTGTTCTTGCTGTTCACGAACTGCAGCTTCCTCTGCAATTTTTTGGAGGCGGGTATTCTCCAGGGCATTATCTTTAAAAACCTGGACAGAGCGGGCCATGTTGCCGATTTCATCTTTTCGCTCGGCGGAAGGGATATCAACGCTCAGGTCGCCATCTACCAGTTTAATCATAGTATCCGTGATTTTTGCCAGCGGCTTGGTAAAGAGACCTAGCGCAAAAAGCACGCATGCCAAAATTACCGACATGATAACCAAGGCCGCAATAAACCCGTACTTCGCCAATGTTGATGACTGATCTTCGAGCTCAGCTTTTGAAAAAGACAAAACCAGCGCACCCACATCTACACTGTCGCCGTCGCCCGTATATATGATGGCCTGCTCAGCGGTCAGGAAATTTTCACTGTCACTGCTGGCTGGTTTGCTGCCCGCCGACAAACTAAGTTCACCAGATTCCGTAAGAATGGCGGCATAAACCAGTTCTTGGTCGCCCAGCAGCGCCTCAAGCAAAGCGGTTTGCTGGCTGTCGTCCATATCCCAAATTGGCTGTGATAATGCGGCCGCCTGCAGGTCTGCAGTGCGCTGTGCCCGTATGCCAAGCTCTTTGAGCTTGTCAGTGGTCACAAATTGTACGGCCGAAATGACAACAATGGCAATGATCGCTGAAATCAATACTGATACGAGAATAAGTATTTTAGCCTTCAGTGACACGAAACTACCTCAATCCTAGATATCTGCCAGTTATCGCTAGAGCATGCCCCGCCAGCCCCGATTGGCGAGCGAGGCAAAATCAGACCTTAGTTAAAGGCGCTTTCCTGCCAAGTCTCACCAAACGCAACAGACCGGGCTTTCCATTTATCGACAAGCGCAAGTCCGTCACGCAAACTTACGGTATTGCCAGACGCAATGATCTGCTGGCCTTCGTCGCTCAAAAGAAAATCAACAAAGCCAAGCGTCAAAGGGTTGGTATCGTCTTTTTGCACCGCCACATAGAGCGGCCGAAAATGGGGATAATCACCTGAAGCGATTGTTTCACCAGATGGTATGAAACCATCAATTCCTATAAGCGCCACATCGGCGATCTTTGCTGAACTATAGCCATCAAACGCGATGCTGCCGGGTGTGGCAGCCGCATTTTTTTCGAGTGGGCCAGTAGATTTAAAAATCTTGCCCTTCGCGGCAAACTGGTAGGTCGGCGAACCAAAGATCATCACACGCGCCATATAACCAACACCTGACGTGCTGCCTTTGCGTGTCATCACCGAAATTGGCATATCCTGGCCACCAACTTCGCTCCAATTGGTAATCTCGCCATTGAATATTTGAGCCAACTGCGCGGTAGACAGGTTTGTTACCGGATTATCACGGTGAGTAATCGCAACAAGCGCATCCCAGGCAACCGGGATTAATTTTGCGTCACGTTCTGCTACATGCAAATCACCGTCTTCAACCAAACGCTGGCGACAACTCGCGCCCATATTCACTTTGCCCGCAGCCGCGAGCCGAATGCCTTTTTGCGCACCTCCGCCCGACAGCCTCGGTGTAGCATTCACCTTCGCTGTATAGGCCTTGATGGCTTTTTGCATATAAGCTTTTTTGCTAATGCCACAGCCTGTCACACTAAGCTGGTCAGCCGCTAAACCGGGCGCACCGAATAACAGTGACGCGAGAGCCAGGACAGGTAAAAACTTGGTATCCATAAGATCCACCTTCTATATATATGCCCCCGTGCAATACTGAAGTTTTAGCAAGCGATGCTTAACATATCTTTAAGCCTAAATATTTTGACCTACACAGCTATGCAGCTCACTTTCCGGTCCCCGCAGCGATAGGCAACCAAACTTGATTGCTGGCACCCGAGGCTCGGCAGTCTTCTCAGTCACAATTACTTGATAAACGCCTTAAACTGTTTCTCTCGCACGCCAAAAACCATAGCCTGGATAAGAGTTTAAAATTCTGATCGGGGGACCTTATGGCTGTTCAAACATTTTGCGCACTTGCGCTTTTGATTTCGGCAAGCACAAACACCGGAGCATATATGCTCGCGGGCACTGTGACGCAAAGCCCTGCACGCACTCAGGAGCAACCGAAAGAACAGAAACCAGAAGATGGCACTTCCCCAGATGCGCCTCAAGCACAAGCCCCAAGCGCGGAGGCTCTTGCCGCACAGGAAAAACTTGATGCGCTTATAAAAATGATGGACGAAAACGCGGCACGAAACGGCAATAGTTGGCAACTGTCTCTGGCTGAAAGGCAAGTTTTTGTCGTCACTGACGCCAATGCAGACAGAATGCGTATCATCACACCCATTGCACCTGCCACAAATTTAAGTGCTGCACTTTTGCAGCGTATGCTGCAAGCTAACTATGACGCAGCGCTGGATGCACGTTATGCCATTGCTCAGGAAATAGTCTGGAGCGTATTTATTCATCCCCTCGGCAGCCTCACGGAAAAAGACTTTCTTTCCGGCACGGCACAAACCGTGATCGCCGCACAAACGTTTGGAACGAGCTTCTCCTCTGGTATGTTTGTTTATGGCGGCGGCGATACTGACACCATTCATAAAGAATTGCTGGAGGAGCTGGAAAAACGAATGCAGCCTACGATGTGAGAAAGTTGCAAAAACAATAATTGTTTAATTTTTATACAATGTGTATTATATAGACAATTATCTGCTAGAATAAAAAGCCTAATTAAATTTTATATGTTATAAATCAATGAGTTGGAATAAAAACTCCGCATGGCACACCCCTTGCTGTTGAAGCGCCGATCTTAACCCGCGCATACCAACGCACATACAGAAAGGGAATATGCCATGCCCACTTTCACATTGTCTCCGCACAAATTCATCCTTGTTGCCGTTGCCGCTGCCAGCCTTATAACTATTAGTCAAAACGCCTCTGCCGCAGAGGACACAGCGATTTCATTTTCGGCCAATGCAGCCGTTGTCAGTGATTATCGGTTCAGAGGCGTCTCGCTTTCGAACAAGGATTTTGCAATCCAAGGCGGTTTTGACATCACATCTGACACTGGATTTTATGTCGGAACGTGGGGGTCCTCAATTGAACAATATGAAGGGTCGGAACTTGAACTTGATATTTACGGCGGATATGCGACCACTTTTAACGATCTTGATTTTGACATAGGTATTCTGGCTTATACTTACCCCGGGTCTGCAGACACGACATATTGGGAAGCATATTCTTCTGTTGGCGGCACGATGGGCAAGCTGGGGTGGACTCTAGGGGCAGCCTATGCTTTCGAACAAAGCAGCATAGGCGGCGCTGACAACATATATTTGTATGCTGATCTCACAGCCCCAATTGGTGACAGCCCATTCTCTCTTGCCTCGCATTTTGCATATGAGGATGGAGCCTTCGGTGACGACAAGCTTGATTGGACCCTGGGCCTATCATACGACCACGCAAAGTTTTCACTTGGCGTCGCCTATGTGGACACAAATGTTGACAGCGAAATTAGCGATGCCGGCGTGATCGTCTCTCTTTCGTCCGCGTTCTAACTCCCCTCGCGAACGAATAGTCCTGGGCCGGTTCGACAATCCCTTCCCTTCGGCCCGGCTCAGGGCGCCACACATACAGCCTGAAGCGCAAAATATTTCCTGGCTTAGGGAAACAAAGCATTGCGGGGAATTTCGAGTAGGCTTAATGTAGCCGCATCCCTCCAGCTCTTTTCAGGACGCTTAAAATGTCTTTTCTTTCTCAGTCGCTTGACCGCATCAAACCCTCACCAACACTTGCTGTAACTGCAAAAGCCGCCGAACTTAGGGCGGCAGGCAAGGACGTTATTGGCCTAGGCGCCGGCGAACCCGACTTTGACACGCCAGACAACATCAAGGATGCCGCCATCGCAGCCATCCGCGCGGGCGAAACAAAATATACCAAGGTAGACGGCACCCCGGCATGCAAAGACGCGGTGATTGGCAAATTCAAACGGGAAAATGGCCTGAGCTTTGAGACCAACCAAATTACCGTCAATTCCGGCGGAAAACATACTATCTATAACGCCATGATGGCGACGTTGAACCCTGGCGACGAAGTTGTAATTCCAACACCTTACTGGGTGAGCTATCCGGACATCGCTTTGCTGGCAGGCGGCAAACCAGTGTTTGTGCATGCGTCTATTGCGACCGGCTTTAAAATAACACCGGAGGCGCTGGATGCGGCAATAACGCCTAAAACAAAATGGTTGATTTTCAATTCGCCATCAAACCCTTCGGGGGCAGCATACACCGAAGCCGAGATCAAAGCCCTTGGTGAAGTTTTGAAACGGCACGAGCATGTTTGGGTTTTTGCCGATGATATATATGAGCATATTGTTTATGAGGGCTTCGAGTTTAAAACCATTGCCCAGGTCGTACCGGAAATAGCCCACCGCACGCTCACGATGAACGGCGTGGCCAAGGCATACGCCATGACCGGCTGGCGCATAGGGTATGCCGGCGGCGACGCAGCACTTATAAAAGCCATGGCAAAGGTACAGTCGCAGAGCACGTCCAATCCTTGTTCAATAAGCCAGGCAGCCACGGTTGAAGCCCTCAATGGTCCGCAAGACTTTTTGGCAGAGCGCGCTGCAGTGTTCCAAACCAGACGCGATCTGGTCGTAGAGATGCTAAGCAGTGCGGACGGCCTTGAATGCCCGATGCCTGAAGGTGCTTTCTATGTATATCCCTCGATAGTGGGCTGTATTGGCAAGAGCACGCAGGGCGGCAAAATCATTGGTACTGACGAAGACTTTGTAACTTATCTGCTGGAGGACTACGGCGTAGCGGCAGTTCACGGTGAGGCGTTTGGGCTGAGCCCGCATTTCCGGGTCTCTTATGCCACCTCAACTGAAGCTTTGACCGAGGCCTGTAGCCGCATTCAGGATGCATGCGCTAAATTGAAATAATTTCTATGTCGGACGACACGCTGGCCACATTGCTGATCCTTTCATCGGCAATGTTGCACGCCGTGTGGAATGCGGCGGTGAAACACTCGCAAGACAAATTCGCTACCATCGTGTTTGTCACCACATATGGCAGCTTTCTTTACATACCCTTTACGGCCTTTGTCCCCTTTCCGGGGCCAGTCATGTGGGGCTGGATCGCAGCGTCAGCCGTGTGTCATCTGCTCTACCAGCTATCGCTCGCAGCCGCGCTTGAAAGAGGCGCGCTGACATTCGCCTATCCCGTCGCCCGCGGAACAGGCCCCATGCTTGTCGTGCTTTTTGCTACCATTTTTTTGGGCGATACACTTCCAGCAACAAAACTGGCGGCAATAGCTGTTTTATTGCTCGGAATTTTCTTAACAGCCGGTCTAAATGTTCAAAAAGGTGGCGTCTCATCAAACGCCTTTTCCTTTGCGGTTCTCACCGGCGGGATGATAGCAAGCTATACAATCGTAGACGGCCTCGCTGTTAGATCAGCAGAAAACCCGTTAACCTTCATCATCTGGGCTGGTGTTGCGGGCGCACCGATGATTTTCATCATTGGCCTCAAGCAGCGCGGCTGGGGGCTGCTTTCCGCCTCACTCAGGGTGTGGCGACAAGGCGTTGTGGCGTCGATACCTGCCCACGGGGGCTACGCGCTAGCCCTGATCGCCTACCGCCTTGGGAACCTTGGCGAAATCGCTGCGCTTCGGGAAACCAGCATTGTTTTTGCCAGCATCATTGGCTTTATGTGGCTAAAAGAACCCTTCACAAAAAACAAGCTTCTATCGGTCCTGCTCATAGCAGCGGGGGCGCTGGCACTAAAAATCGCCTAAACCTCCCCTTGACAATGCGCACCTCAGTCACTATTTCGTTAATTAGCGAAATAACGAAACAAGGATCCGTATGTCGGACGTATTTCATGCGCTATCGTCGCCAGTAAGACGGCAAATATTATCAATGTTAAAAGCCCGGGATATGACAGCGGGGCAAATAGCCGACCAGCTAGACGTTGGGAAATCAACGCTTTCGGGACATTTCAACGTGCTTAAGGCCGCCGGTCTCGTTGAGACCGAGCGCAACGGCACGACCATCACTTACAGCCTAAATACAAGTGTAGTGGAGGAGGTTTTGAGTTCCGTAATTGGGTTACTGGCCAATAACAATGGGAGAACCAATAATGATTGAACGATACAAATGGGCATTGGCTGTCACCGCCGTATCACTCGCGGTTGGAGTTATTGCGATTTATATAATAGGGCCGGAAACGCAGATTGCTGTTCATTGGGACAGCACGGGAAACGCTGACCGTATAGACAATGCCTGGTTTGGTTTAATGGTGATCCCTGTAATCCAAATTTTAACGATACTGCTTTTTGGTGCCTTGAAATACATAGAACCCAGGGTGAAAAACCTGGAGAAATCGGGCAAGGCCCTCCAGGCGATCGTTTTAGCAATAACCGCATTTTTGCTTTTGGTTCAGTTGCTAATCGCTGCACAGGGGTATGGATACCAACTTGCTCACCTCAACATAATATTTGCAGGCATTGGCCTAATGCTGGCGGTGATGGGCAACTATTTCGGAAAATTACGGTCTTCATTTTTCATCGGCATTCGGACACCCTGGACATTATCAAGCGAGACTATCTGGAAAAAAACCCACCGGTTGGGGGGCAAGCTATTCGTATTGGCTGGCGTCATATTGATATTGGCCAGCCTAATACAGAAAGAAACGCAGCTCGCAGTGACCATGATTTTCGTGATTGTGCCGGCGGCGCTGATCCCCGCCGCCTATAGCTGGCTGCTTTGGCGCAAAGAACAGGCAGATTAATAAATCGATAAAAACGATTTATTGTATTGATTTAAGTCATTGGATTACTTTATCGAGCATTGGTATAAATAGGGCAAGCAACATATCAACGGAGGAATAGAAAATGCCCTACACAGAAATGGAAAGCCAAATTGCCGATACCCTGAAACCCATCCTCGCTGAAACTGTCCAGCTTTATATGCTCACGCAAAATGTGCACTGGAATGTTACCGGGCCGTTGTTTCAGAGCGTACATACGCTCACTGAAGAGCAATATACCGAATTAGCACTGGCTGTTGACGAGGTAGCAGAGCGCATTCGTACATTAAGGAGCAAGGCCCCAGGCGGAATGTCGGCTTACCAAAAACTTGGCGGCATCGCAGACGGTGATGAAAATGCAACCGCAATTCAAATGGTACAATCACTTGTAGACGCCCACAATTTCATTGCCGGACACATTCGCCCGCTCATTTCAAAGGCCGCAGATGCTGGTGATGAAGTAACGGCAGGGCTGCTCACTGACCGCCTTACATCCCATGAAAAAGCCCGCTGGATGCTTGGCGCAATGATTGACGAATAAACCTTATAGAAATTTATGAGGCAAGTCGTCGCAGGCGCTTGCCTCACCATGCTGTCCATGCTAGAGATATCTTCAATTAAGAAGCATTTGCAACTAGCGAGTCTGTTTTATGGATGGTTTTTCTGCCACCGCGCCTGTTCCTGCTACTCTGGGCACCCTGTCACCCGGCGCTGGCGGTACAGTTACAGCCTTTGAAAGTAGCGACGTCAAAACATCCGAAGACATGATTGACCGTCTGCGGGAAATGGGTTTTGCAGAAGGCTTGTCAGTGGAAGTATTGCATCATAGCCCCTTTGGTCGCGACCCAATCGTTGTTCGAACAGGAGGCATGACGATAGCACTACGCCGTCGGGAAGCCAATCTCGTTAGGGTCCTGCTGGCATGACATCTCGGTCTTTGGTTGCCGTAGTTGGGAACCCAAATTGCGGTAAATCTGCCCTATTTAATGCGCTTACAGGCCTCAGGCAAAAAGTAGCCAATTACCCTGGGGCTACAGTTGAAAGGCGCTCTGGCGCTTTGCTCGGCGACGATACGGTCGAGCTAATCGACCTCCCTGGTTCATACAGCCTTACACCCCGCAGCCCGGATGAAGCCGTAACGCACGATGTGCTGCTTGGCACATACGCCACTGAACGCAAGCCCAAAGCAATTGTTTGCGTCATTGATGCGACAAACCTATCGCAGCAGCTTCGGTTTGCCATTGAACTGCGAGCGCTTGACCTACCGATGGTAATTGCGCTCAATATGGTTGATCTCGCAGAGCGCGAACGCATTTCAATCGATACAGCCCGTTTATCGGAACTGTTGGGCGTACCCGTTATTGAAACCGTTGCGGTCAGAAAGCGCGGTTTAAACGAGCTGAAGGAAAAAGTCACCTCAGCCATCGACGGTGCGGTTCAGCCGTCGAAGGATTACGGGAGCACAATCAAAGATCGCCAGCGAGCCGCCAGGAAAATTGCAGCCGATGTCACGCTAAGCGAAGGGATTGGACACCAAACCACCCGCACGCTAGACAAATTACTGTTGCACCCTGTGCTGGGTGTCATAATTCTGGCGACGGTGCTTTTCACTATGTTTCAAGCAGTTTTCGCCTGGGCAGAAGCGCCCATGGACATGATTGATGGCGGTATCGGCAGCCTGCAAGGCTTTTTCGCCAACAATCTTGGTGACGGCCTTTTCCGTAGCCTATTAAACGACGGGCTTTTGGCTGGCGTTGGTGCCGTGGTGGTTTTCCTACCTCAAATCCTAATGCTTTTCCTTTTTATTCTTATTTTGGAATCAACCGGCTATATGGCCCGTGCTGCTTTCTTGATGGACCGCCTAATGGCCTCTGCAGGTTTAAACGGCAGGGCCTTTATCCCGCTTTTATCAAGCTTTGCTTGTGCGGTTCCTGGCATTATGGCTGCGCGGTCCATATCGAACCACAAAGACCGGCTAACGACGATTTTGATAGCCCCATTGATGACTTGTTCAGCGCGGCTGCCGGTTTATACGGTAATCATATCTGCCTTCATACCAAACATCAGCGTAGCTGGCGGCGTGGGTTTGCAAGGCCTGGTGCTTTTTGGCCTATACCTGATGGGTATCGCGTCGGCGCTGGTTGTCGCGGCAGTTTTGAAACGCACAGTGGCAAAAGGGCCTTCCGATACTTTCATGTTGGAGCTGCCAAAATACCAAGCACCCAACCTGCGCTTTGTAGCCATAGGGCTCTATGAACGGGCTCGAATATTTCTGAAGCGCGCCGGCACAATTATTCTCGCCTCGACCATTGTACTCTGGATGTTTGGGATTTGGCCGGGGCCACCTGATGGCGCAACAGAACCGCCTGTCGTCTACAGCCTGATCGGTATCATCGGCGGCTGGCTGGAAGTGATATTCGCGCCAATTGGCTTTAACTGGGAAATATCAGCAGCGCTGGTACCCGGGATGGCCGCTCGCGAAGTAGCCATTGCTGCGCTCGGCACCGTTTATTCCCTGCAAGGCAGCGAAGAAATGATCGAAGCGGGCCTTGTTGCCACCCTAAACGGCCTGTGGTCTTTACCGACGGCACTTTCTTTTTTGATGTGGTTTGTATTTGCACCTCAGTGCCTGTCTACCATCGCGGTGACCAAGCGCGAAACAGGTGGCTGGAGATGGCCTATGTTTATGATCGCTTATCTATTTGGCTTGGCCTATATCGCGTCCTTCATAACCTTCCAGACCGCCAAGTTTTTGCTCGGCTAACAAAGCTTTCCAACGGGGAAAGAATTCTCGCCTTGCCGCGGCTATCAATATGAGATAGCCACGATACTAATGAATTTCAGGGAGTAAGGATCATGAAACTATTTTTAGCCGGTATCAGTTTGTTTGCGATTGCAGCTTGCAGCGAAACCGAACAAACACCCGTTAGCCACGCAGATACAGCTGCAAAGTTGGCAACCGAAACCCTTATTGTCGACACCCATATCGATGTACCTTACAGGCTAAACAAAGCGTGGGAAGATGTATCGGCTGCAACAAAGACGGGTGATTTTGATTATCCTCGGGCTGTCGCTGGCGGACTGAACGCCCCTTTTATGTCAATTTATACGCCCGCCACAATGGACGGAACGCCAGAGGCCAAAAAACATGCGGAAGCGATGATTGAAATAGTCGAGCGCATGGTGGCTTCAGCGCCCGAAAAATTCACAATCGCCCGAAACCCCAGCGAAGTGGACGCAGCATTCAAAGCAGGAAAAATAGCCCTGCCGCTTGGTATGGAAAACGGCTCGCCAGTTGCCGGCGACCTGGCCAACCTAGACTATTTCTTTGAACGTGGCATACGCTATATTACGCTGGCGCACTCGAAATCCAATCATATTTCAGATAGCTCATACGACCCGGAGCGCCAATGGGACGGCCTTTCTGAATTCGGCGAAAAAACTGTAAAACGCATGAATGAGCTGGGCATTATGGTAGATATCAGCCACGTTTCAGACGCCGCATTTTATGACGTCATGGAATTAAGCGCTGTACCGGTAATTGCGTCGCATTCATCTGCTCGCCATTTCACGCCGGGCTTTGAGCGCAACATGAGCGATGAAATGATCAAAGCTTTGTCACTGAAGGGCGGTGTGATCATGATCAATTATGGATCTGCCTTTATTACCGAAACAGCTAACAAATATCGCCCTGCCCGTGACACCGCCTATCAAAGCTATTTGACTGAGACAGGCCTGGAAGATAGCACTGAGCTTAAAGAGCAATTTGACAGAGATTATCTGACCGCCAATCCGTACCCTTACGCCAGCTTGGATGACGTGCTGGACCATATCGACCACGTAGTAAAGATCGCTGGCGTTGATTATGTCGGCATCGGCTCAGATTATGACGGTGTTGGCGATAGCCTGCCAACAGGCCTTAAGGATGCTGCATCATATCCTACGCTGATTGAGGGCCTGCTTGGTCGCGGCTACAGCGAGGCAGACATTAAGAAAATTCTGTCCGCCAACCTGATGCGTGTTTGGAGCACAGTTGAGGCCTATGCGGACACTCACTAACCCAAAAAGGCAAACCAAGGTTTAGGATTGTAGGGCTGGCGCGCCTTGATAAATTAGCTATGATTGCCCCAAATTAAAAAACGGGGCAAAAATGAATAAGCTAATCAAAGGCGCGCTGACAGCGACAACCTTCATCACCGTATCTGCAACAGCGACTGCCGAAGCCAGTAATAACTGGTTTCGACAGGCTGCAATCTCGCCTGACGGCAAAACCATAGCCTTTACCTATCAAGGCGATATATACCGCGTGTCCGCCAAAGGTGGGGATGCTGTACCGCTTACAGTCAATGAAGCCTGGGAAGGCTTCCCGGTATGGTCGGCAGACGGTAAAATGCTTGCTTTCGCAAGCGATCGCCATGGAAGCCGCGATGTTTTTGTAATGCCCTCTTCTGGTGGCACCGCCACACGCCTCACTTACCATAACGCAGACGACCGGCCCTATGATTTCACCCCTGACGGCAAATCGGTTACCTTTGGGTCGGCCCGGACAGACAAAGCCAGCGCCAGCCTGTTCCCCCGTGGCTCCCTACCCGAACTTTACAATGTTTCCGTCAGCGGCGGCACACCGTCAATGGTGTTAACAACACCAGCCGAAGAAGCCCAGTGGAACAGGGACGGCAGCAAACTTTTATACCGCGAAGAAAAGGCGCTCGAGAGTGACCTGCGCAAACATGATACATCTGCATTTGCTCGCGATATATGGATGTACGACGCAGCGACCGGTGCTCACACCCAGCTTACAGGCTTTGCTGGTGGTGATCACAACCCGGTTTGGGGTAAAGGCGATAAAATTTTCTATACGTCGGAAGAAGCTGACAGCAATTTTAATATCTGGCGCCTTGATACGTCATCAGGCAGCAATCAAGCCGTCACCAACTATAAAGAACATCCGGTTCGCAGTCTTTCTATCGCAAAAAACGGCCTGATGGCCTATGTGCATCACGGCGACATTTACACCGTGAAAGACGGCAATCGTTCGAAGAAAGTTGAGATTGAAATCAACAATGGCGGCCACGGCAGAGACGTTGAAACCATTAATGTTGCGAGCCGCGTGCGTGAGTTTTCTGTTTCACCTGGCGGCAAAGAAGTTGCCTTTGTCGCGCGGGGCGAGGTTTTTGTCACATCTTCGGAGTTCCGGACCACAAAACGTATCACCAATACGCCAACACAGGAACGCTCCGTTGATTTTTCTCCTGACGGAAAAAGCATTGTTTATGCTGCCGAACGCAACGGGAAATGGAAGATTGCTGAAAGTAGAATCGCATCTGATGACGAAAAATATTTCTTCGCTGCGACAACAGTAAACGAACGCATATTATATGAAGCCGACAAAGAGGCATATCAGCCGGCTTATTCACCAGACGGCAAAAAAGTAGCATTCATTGCCAACCGGGACGCGGTAAAAATACTGGACGTTGAAAGCGGCGAAGTGGTCACCGCTCTGGGGGCTGAACACAATTATAGCTACGCTGACGGCGATATCGCCTATAGCTGGTCGCCCGACAGCCAGTGGCTGACTGTTGACTATGCTCCCCGCGGCAGAATGTTTATCACCAACATTGCAATTGTTCCCGCTGACGGCTCCGCTGAACCCGTTGACATCAGCCGGTCAGGCTATCTGGACACCGTGCCTAGCTGGCATTCGAGCGGCAAAGCGGTGATATGGGGAAGCACGCGTTTTGGCCAACGGGATCACGGCAGTTGGGGCCGCGAATTTGACATGATGGCCGCTTTCCTGACACAGGATGCTTTTGATAAATTTTCAATGTCAAAAGAAGATTACGAGTTGATGAAAGAGCTCGAAAAAGACAAAGAAAAGAAGAAAAAGAAAGAAGAAGACGAGGCTAAAAAGAAAGCTGAAGAGCAAAAGGCTTCCGACGAGACAAAAGCTGACACGGCCAAAGGCGCGACCGATACAGACGGTAAAAAAGCCGATACAAAGAAAAGCGACAAAGAAGAAGAGAAGAAAGCCGATCCGGTTGAAATCGAATGGGACGGCCTCGAAGACCGCACCGTAAGGCTTACCGCCAATGCCAGCGACTTGGCTGCCGCCATTCTCACAAAAGAAGGCGACAAACTTTATTATCTTTCGCGTTTTGAAAAAGGGTATGACCTTTGGATGCAAGACCTGCGCGAAGGCGAAACCAAACTGGTAACCAAACTGGGGGCTCGCAGGGCATCTTTTGAGCTAACCGCTGACGAGAAAACGCTGTTTATATTGGCCGATGGCAAACTTTCAAAATTTTCGTTGAATGGGGCAAAGGCTAGCCGCAAGGGTGTAAGCCTAAGCGCATCAATGGAAAAACGCGGGGCCGACGAACGCGCTTACTTCTTTGAACATATCTGGCGGCAAGTTGGCGACAAATTCTATAACCCCAACATGCACGGTCTGGACTGGGCTCATGTGAAGGCTGAATATGCTGCGAAATTACCCTCCATTGGCAACAGCCGCGACTTTGCGCGCATGATGGAAGAGATGCTGGGCGAACTCAACGCATCGCACACCGGTGCTTATTATCGTGGCGGCAACATCAACAATGCGGACGCCGCGGCAACACTGGGCCTGTTATTTAATTTTTCCGACACCTCTGGGGCGCTGGCTATCGATGAAGTGCTCGAAAAAGGGCCATTCGACAAAGCAAGCAGCCGGGTTAAAGCAGGCATGGCGCTTTCAGCAATTGACGGTGTGGAACTAGACGGTACACAGAACTTATTTGCGCTTCTGAACCATAAGGACGGCGCGCGGGTGAGGCTCAGCTTTACCGACGCGGAAGGCGCCAGTTTCGACGAGGTTATCAAACCTATCAGCCGCCGCGCCGAAAACCAGCTTATGTATGAGCGCTGGGTAAAAGGCCGCGACAAGCTGGTTAAAGAGCTATCAGGCGGGCGGCTTGGTTATGTACATGTGCGAGCCATGAATGACGCCAGCTTCCGGCAGGTCTATTCCAACGTTCTTGGCAAAAACTTTGATAAAGAAGCCATGATTGTAGACACGCGCTGGAATGGTGGCGGCTGGCTGCACAATGATCTCGTCAAATTCCTGAATGGCAAAAACTATATGAACCTCAAGGTGCGGGGCCGCGTTTATTCTGGCGAGCCAATGGACCAGTGGTACAAACCCTCAATTTTGGTGATCGGCGAAGGCAACTATTCAGATGCACACACTTTCCCTTATGCCTACAGGGCGCTGGGCATTGGCGAAATGGTCGGCATGCCTATTCCAGGAACCAGCACCAGCGTGTGGTGGGAGACACTGCATTCTGGCGATATTACCTTTGGTATTCCAATGGTTGGCAACCTGGATACAGAAGGGAACTTCCTTGAAAACGCTCAAATTGAGCCCGAGTATAAGGTTAAGAATGACCCCGCCACGGCAACTGAGGGCAAAGATCTACAGCTGGAAAAAGCGGTTGAGGTAATGCTTGGTAAGCTCGACGCCGAAAAACCGAACGACTGATAATTGAGCCGCGTTCGCTTGGCTGTTTGGCCAGCGGACGCGACACCCTCAAAAAATTCCTCACTGTCTTTACCATCCTGCTGACACAACCAGCATTCTAATAGGCGGCCATTAGCGCTTCCTTCCTTGCCATTCCAGGCAAATGCTCTAACGTCATGTCCGCATCTGGGGAGAGCATAGAAACGTCTATAAAGGCGACTGGCTTCGGCCGAACGGGAGGATTTATGAGTGAAACGACTGGCGCACAGCAAAAAGCGCCTTCAAATGCCATGCGAAATTACACGCTGTTTATCCTTACTCTTGTTTATGCTTTCAATTTCATTGACCGCCAGATCCTTGTCATCATGCAAGAGGCTATCAAAACCGAACTCGAGCTTTCTGACACGCAGTTAGGCCTGCTTTCTGGCTTCTCCTTTGCAATCTTTTATGTTTCCGTTGGCATACCAGTTGCCTATTGGGCCGACCGCGCCAACCGGCGCAATATTATCGCATATTCGCTAACGATATGGAGCGGCATGACAGCCCTCTCCGGGTTGGCAACCAGCTACACACAGCTGCTGCTGGCGCGTATTGGGGTCGGCGTTGGCGAAGCGGGCGGCAGCCCTCCAGCCCACTCAATGATCTCCGATATGTATTCACCAAAAAAACGCGCTACCGCCCTATCCATATATTCTGCTGGCCTTTACTTGGGCGTGGTTATTGGTTTTGGTGCGGGCGGCATTCTCAGCGAAGCTTACGGTTGGCGGAACACTTTCCTTATTGTAGGCCTGCCAGGTGTACTTCTGGCAGTGATCCTGCGGCTAACAGTTCCGGAACCAGCCCGCGGACGGTTTGAGACCCACAGTGATGAAGCTCATCCGACATTTACCGAAACGCTTCGGGCGGTCTTGGCGCTAAAATCTTTTCGCTATTTCGCCCTTGGATGCGCGATGTCAGGGTTTGTCAGCTACGGCACCAGCAATTTTGTGCCCTCCCTGCTTGTTCGTTACCACGGCATGGCGCCTGGCAATATTGGCATTACGCTCGCGTTAACTGCCGGTGTCGGCGGCATGATTGGCACTTTCCTTGGTGGCTATTTAACTGACATTTTCGGCAAAAAAGATGTTCGCTGGTACCTTTGGCTGCCTGGTCTAACGGCTGTTATAGCTATCCCCTTCATGATGTGGGCGTTCCAGACCGACAACACCAAACTCATGCTCACGCTTTATTTTTTCGTAAGCATCGGCGGCACGCTTTATCTGGCTCCGTCTATTGCTACCGCACACCGGTTGGTGCATCCGCGGATGCGGGCCATGACCTCTGCAATTTTATTTCTGGTGCTGAACCTGATCGGCTTGGGCCTTGGCCCTTTGCTAGTAGGCGCGCTTAGCGACTATCTGCGCTACGTGAGCGGCGACACAGAGCAATTACGCCAGGCGCTGACAATTGCCGCAGGGATCGCATTGGTGAAAGGCTATTTCTTTTGGCAAGGCGGCAACAAGCTGCCCGAGGATCTGAAGCGCGTGGAGAAAAGCTAGCTTCCCTAGCCCAGTAGATCGCTTGCCAAAACCAGCGCGCTGGAAATTGCGCCCTGGTTCTGCGACTATGTAACTATAGGTTTTTATTCAGGGAAACAATGGTGGCACAGGCCGACCGGCGACATAGCATTTTCGAAATCCTTATTCTGGCTGGCTTGATAACAGCCGCCAACTGGGCTGCCTTTGCCGCCTCGCCTGCAGGAATGCTGGCCCTGTTTCACGCCTGCTTTTTATTGTCCGCTTATATGCTGCTTCGCCTCGCCGTAAAACGGCTTAACAAATGGGTCGGCAAGCTGGTTTTTGCCGTCTGCGTATTGTTGTTTGCAGCCGATATTCTGGCGCAGAAAATTACAGGTCTCCACATAAATCCTTTCATTTTGTCGGTTATGCTTCAGCCAGGAATAGCGTCGGAGCTCGGCTTTAGCCCTTATGGCCTGTGGGCCATGGCTATTGCCGGTATCTCCTTGGGCATAGGCGGTGCCTGGCGGCTAAGCACACCTTTCATGGTGACATCCGGGCGTAGGCTTTTGGCTCTGACAGTGATTTTCGGGCTGGCAGCACAAGCGCTATACAGCGCACTATTTTATAGCGGGGTATCGGAGATTGAAGACGTACGGCGAAAACTTGCGTTCTTTTCCGCGCCTCACCCCTATTACCGGCATAAAATTCTTGCATATTTTTGGCCGGCCGAGAGCAATAATCCATTTGCTTCTGTTAGCCCTAGCAAGGCAAGCGCCGCCCCCACCCTGCCCCTAAGCGTGCAAGAAAAACCAAACAAAAACATTTTGCTGATCGTTTCCGACAGCCTGCGAAGCAAGGATATTGCAGCTGATCAGACGCTCGCCCCAAGTCTCTATAGCTGGGCCCAAAAAGGCGCTCTTTCGCTTGATCATTACAGCACATCAAATTGCACGCATTTTAGCTTTTATTCAATGTTTACAGGCGCTTTCCCGACCGAGTTCGGTGCGGCCAGACGAAACCATGGCGCTGTTGGCTTGCTGCCGGCTTTGCAACAAAACGGCTATGGTCTATCAACATCAGAGGCCAATTCGTTGGATTGGTACGATACAGCCAGCATAATATTTCCGCCTAAAACAGAGCGCTTTATCAGTGAAGCCGAAACAGCATCTGCGCGCGACAAGGATGTGACAAATCAGACCATCGCGACGCTTGAAAAGCACCAAAAATCGAGCAAGCCGTTCTTTCATCTCAGTTATTATTTTGGCTCTCATTACCCTTATGACCCGGCGCTGAATAAAGACGCGGAAAACAAAATCGACAGATACAAGCTCACGGTTCGCGCTTTCGACCAGCAGCTAGACAAGCTTCTGAGCCACCTTGAGCAAAATGGCATGCTGGATAATACCATCGTTATTGTTACCTCTGATCACGGCGAGGAATTTAGAACTACCGGCCGTACCGGGCACGCAACACGTCTATCTGACGAGCAGGTGAAGGTACCGTTCTTAATTATCGACAAGAATTCAAATGCGACAAGTGAAGTGTCACACCCGAAAAGCCACCTGGATGTCGCCCAGTTTTTGTTGGCGCAAGCTGCAGGCAGCGAAGCACCTGCCAGCAAACCTGTAATTTTGGCGAATTGCAGCTACGACTATCCGTCGGGCTTCGCCTTACTTCCAGGAGAAGGCCCGCGGGTTGATTTCGCGTACCGTGACGGCTATTTAACGCCAATTAACGGCCCTGACGGCACAGCAGCTTCTGCGAAAGATCTGAAGGCTGCCGCAGCGCAGCTGATCGCTGCAATCAATAAATAGGCTATGGGTGCCGTCAGGCTCAAAAACCTGCTCACCGAGTAATTAAAAGGTGCCTCGGGCAACGGAACGCTTTAGGCGATGGCCAAGCTGCGCAATACCATGGTAGCAACAGTTTCTTTGGCGTCAGCAAACTGTTTTTCTGAAAGCGGCTCGCCATCATTTAAAGCTATGATTTGCGCTTCAAAATCAGCGTAATGCTGGGTTGTGCCCCATATCATAAAAAAGAAATAACGCGATGTGATGGGCTGAAGTTTCCCCTCAGCAATCCACTTTTCTAAAATTTTCTCACGGCTTTCCAGCCACGGCTTCACAACGTCGGCCAAATAGCTCTGCAAAAACGGGGCGCCGCTGGCCATTTCAATGGCCCAAAGCCTAGAGCCGTGGGGTCGTGAGCGCGCCATATCCATTTTGGCGTTCACATAAGCCAGAATGGCCGTTTTGGGATCATCGGTTTCATCAAACTTGTCAGCCGCATGAAGCCATGTTTCGCAAACCGATTCTATAACCCGGTGATACAGGTCTTGTTTGGCGCCAAAATAATAATAAACATTGGGCTTTGGTACACCGGCACGCTCGGCAATCAGGCCGACGCTCGCGCCTTTAAAGCCTTTTTCAGCGAAGACTGTTTCTGCTGCTGCCAATATTTTGGTTTCGTTCTCACGGCGAATGCTCGCCTTGTGACCGTTCCCTGAACCATTCTTTTTCGTCATAAATTCCTCAAGACCCCAAAACATCATGATGATGTCTAAATAACTATAGACCAATATGCGGGGCTAGAAAAGATACGCCCGGAGAAAACCCCGGGCGCACAAATAGTTAGAAATTACAGGTTCCAAATTAGAACTTGTATTTAACACCAAGCTGCACTTTCCAGACAGACTGACGCACCTGGAATGTACCGCCGCTAATGTCAGAAGAGAAAACATCACTATATAAGAAGCGACCATCAGACAATACATCAACGTCCGCGGCTGTGATCTGTGGGAACCGAACACGGTCATACCGGCCCCAATCACTATCGAGGAAATTCAACACATTTTCCATATCCAACCAAAGCTCGACCTTACCAAAGCTTCCCACAGGAACTTCCTGGGAAAAACGCAAATCGAGCTCGTTAAGCCATGGCCCACGTTGTCCTTGTTTCTCAACAGACTGACCCCGGACAAGACCAAGATTATCTACCAACAAATTAAATGTATCGAGGTCTTGCTGGGTCTCGAAGATTACGTTTTCTGTATTTGTTGGGTTACCGTCACCATCGAAAACGGCTACGGCAGATTCCGCTGCTGTTGGCACATAGAGAAGATGACCGTCGCCAAAATCAATGGATGAAGATCCGCCGAATTGCAGAAATTCGTCTAATGTTAAGCTAAACGGACGACCACTACGGCCCGAATAGAAGAGGCTAATTTTAGTGGTGTTATCGTCCCAGAAATCTTTGCGATATGTTGCGCCCAATTTGATAGCATGACGCGTTTCAAATGGTGAAGTACCGAGCTGACGGTTGTTACGGTCAAGGTGCGCTGCGAAGTTAAAATTCGAGCTAGCAGTCGAACTTGTGCCCTCGTTCACACTTTCTGAATCGGTAAAAGCGTAGGACCCAAACACAGATAAGCCAAAGTCCCAAGATTTATCGAAGGCTATCGAGTAAACATCTGACTTACCACCGCTTGTATTGGTCAGTAGGATATCATAACCTCTTTGGAATGGCACATAAATTGGTGAACCATCAATAGCCGTACCAGTTTGCACACGACGGAGCTCTTTCCAATCCGCTGCTTTATCGGTACGTGTCCAGATCGCTTCTGCCTTAATGCGCCAATCGTCGCCGAGTGGGCCAAAGTCAAAGAAGCGCTCTACACCGAGATTATATTTCCAAACAGAGGGTATATCAAAGTCCGGATCGGTCGCAGCAACGTCGCCGTTGCCAAGCGCCAAGGCATCCTGCGCTATCTGAGGAATGCTGCGAATGCTTACGTTATCTAGAACGTCCAGGTTTTCACTACTACGCCCGCGAGTTGTGCCAAAAGTTGAAATTGTCACGCCATCCAGTGAGAAAGCATTCGACACCCAAACGGTCGGGTCACCGCCGCCAAACCGGCCAACGCCACCTGTAATCTGTGTTTTATCATCTAGGTCGTAGCTGAAGCCGAAGCGAGGCTGAATTAGAAGCTCGCCATCATATGTTTTGGTGTTATCGAAACCGTTGCGAGTTACAAAATTGTTATTGAGCGCAGGGCTATCAGGCTGTTTGTAGTAGTCAGCACGAATACCGCCGGTAATAACAAGTTTATCACCAATGTCCCACCGATCTTGCAAATAGAAGGTGTGCGTGGAAATTGTAAATTGTGCGGCGCCGTCTTCAGAGTTATTGGTTACGGCATTCTGATAATCAAACTGACTCGCTATTCTGTTCTCAAAATCGTCAATGCTGTCAAAGCGCCACACGCCAAGTGCACGCTGAATAAACACGTTGAAAGTTTCAACTTGGTTCAATTCATAGCCAGCAGTAAACGTATGGTCGCCGGCTACGTAGTCCGCTTTGAATTTCAGGTTAAGTGTTTCGTTAGAAAGCTGGTTAGCATGGCGGCTATCATCCGTGCCTAAATAAACAGTGCCGCCTCCCGCTGTATCAATGCGAATTTCACCAACACCTGGCTCAGATAGGGAAACCTGACCAGTGTCCTGGTCACTTAGGCCCAATTTCAATTCGGTCGAAAGATTATCAGACCAATCTGAAAATAACTGGAAGTTCCATGCTTCTAGTGTCTCACTACGATTATACCAGTGAGACACAGCGCCTAAGTTACCCCGGCTTGCAGACGAGTCTTGTACTCGCAACGCGTTTCCTTCAGTGCGCTGATAAGACAAGAACGTGCGGTGGTTGTCGTTGATGTTCCAATCGATTTTCGCATAGATTTTTTCGTCAATTTCTGGAATATCGCCAGAATCCAAGCCCTGAGTGTCATAACCGTATACGTCACGGGCGATCTGCGTAATTTGATTAAAATCTGCAGATGTCACGCCGCGCACCGCATTTGCGGCACCAGAATCTTCGGTGCCAAATAGATTTGGTGTAGAGCCCTCAAACTTCTCGTAGGCTGCAAAGAAAAACAGTTTATCTTTTACAATGGGTCCGCCAAGCGTTGCGCCATAAAACTTTTCTTTAAATACACCAAGATCAACACCGTCATTCGTTGGGTCGCCGTCGCCGTTACCACTTTTATCGCCAACCAGCCCCTGATCGGTATATTGATAGAAAGCAGTGCCGTGGAATTCATTGGTACCTGATTTGGTAACAACGTTGAATTGTCCCCCCGTGAATCCACCAAATTGAACACCGAATGGTGCTACAGCGCCGCTTACCTGTTCAATTGTATCAATTGAGATTGGTGACCGCTGCGTTGGCACGCCAGAGGAATTCAGACCAAACGTATCATCCTGACGAACACCATCAAGCGTGATGCTGTTGAAACGATCATTCGAGCCAGCGACTGAGAGGGAATCGCCATTGGCCGAATCTAGGTTGATGAAAGGGTTTTGGCGAAGTGTATCTTTGAAATCTCGGCTAATTGACGGAAGATCGCTAATGCGATTTGCATCATAAGCGGCTGAACCACCAGAACGCAAAGTGCTGGACAAACGCCGGGCGGTAATCTGGATCTCTTCAACGGATGCGCCAACAGATGACAATGGAATCGTCAACGGAAGCGGTTGGTTTACTTTCAAATAAATGCCCGCGATGGTTTGACCTTCATAGCTACCATTTCCAGCAACAGCGATGCTGTAAGGACCGCCCGGGCGAAGGCCGCGGGCGACAAACGCACCATTGTTTCCTGTTGTGAAAGTTCGTCTTGATCCTGATGCATCATGCGTAACCGAAACTTCCATATTGGCAAGTCCGTTACCGCTGGCATCTACTACGGTTCCCCGAATTGTTGATGTGATTTCCTGAGCAATCACCGGCACACTTGCTGCCATAGCGGCCAGTGCTACACTGCTATAAAGAGCAGTTCTCATTTGACGTTTCATTCCCTAAGCTCCAAGTTATGGAAACCTGTGGAGAAGTATCTTATTATTCCCCCACCGTTCCAATCGGGACAATAGTCCCAACAAAAGGTCTCTGCGTAGCCCTAAACCAATTCGAGACTAATACCTTCGTTTCGAATTTCTGGCTCCCATCGCAGGGCTCACCGCAAAAACACCTGCACTATTCATCACAATTTTCTGACGAAAGTGTCAAGAATGGTCAGTAAGGGCGGTCACACCTTTCAGTTTAATTTTACCAGCCGTGTCGCAAAAAGCACAACTTGCAACTTTAGTAACAACAATGCCTGGCTGCATAGGGGTCTGTGAGAACAGGACCAAAAGGATAGGCCCAAAAGAAAACGCCCGGAGAAAACCCCGGGCGCTCGTATTTTTGGATAGACGTTATGTTACATTTAGAAGCGGTATTTCAAACCGACCTGAATGCGCCACAGTGTATCTTCAACGTCATTGTTGAACCGGATTACACTATCGGCATCAAAGTTGTCGTATTCGTAAACACCGTCAACTATTGTTGCACCAAGTACTGGTATAGCTTCACCAACGTCACCAGGACGGATAAAGCGTTTCACGCCAGCACCGCTATCGATGAAGTTCAGGAAGTTTTCGAAATCAAGTGTGAATTCGAATTTGTCGTTTTCAAAGAAACCAACATTAATTTCCTGAGAGAACTTCAGGTCAATGTCTGCTGTCCAAGGCTGCGAGAAGCTGCTGCGGTCAATGATTTCACCAGCAAACTCGTTCAGGCCCTGATCACGCAGGAATGCAAAGAAGCCCGCAGTATCAAAACCATCAGCATAAGTAACCAGTGGATCATTTTCCCCGGTAGGTACATAGAGCAGACTACGCGCTTCAGCGTCACTGTCACCGAATGTATCGCGGTCTGTGTTGGCATCAAACACGTAGGTCAGAGGCCGGCCAGAACGCGCCCGGAAGAAAGCAGAGAAGGATGTCATCAAATCATCGCCAAACAGCTCATCACTATAGGTCATTGCCAAAGTGATATTGTGTTTGTTGTTGTTTGGTGACGTACCAAGCTTTGAGTTATTGAGGTTTGAAGTCACAACTTCCTCAAAGTTTGAACCTGCTGTTGAGCTGCCGCCAGCGTTACCAACAACCGAGTCAGAGTAAGCGTAACCTGCCCTGAAATCGAATGTTGCTGTATCGCTAACCACAAACTGCTTAGCAAACTGTGCCGCAAGCGAGAATTGATACCCGCCACCGTTCACAGCGTTAGTGAGCAGGATGTTCTGGCCACTGCTTGAACCACGGCTACGGAAACACTCGCTGGTGCCGCCTGTGAAGCCTTCACGAACGCCAACAAACTGAGCGTTACAGCCCGGCTGGAAACCAGGATCAGTAAAGTCAAACTGCGAGAATATATGGCGACCATCAGGCGCAGTACCCGTTTGGGTCAGCGACAGATCGACAAAGTCATATCCGTTCACGATGTCACCGTAGATGGCATCAAGCTTGATGTTCCAGCCATCGAAGAAATCGGAACCCGTATCTTCGGTAAAGTGGCTGACACCCAGGCTAAAGCGGTTCATTGTTGGCAATTTCAAATTCGGGTCAATTGCCGCCACTGCACCAAGGTTTTGCTGGGCGTTGAGCATAGCTGCGTCTACAGCACACTGCGGAATACCAGAGAAGGAACCACCAGCAAGAACATTTAGGTCTTCAGGGTCACATGAGTTATGGTCACCAAAACCAATTGCGCCACCAAAGTTCTGGTACGAATTGGAGAACCATACGGTAGGATCACCACCAGAGAAGCTGGCAAATCCACCGGTTACTGTTGTATTGCCGAATTTCTCAGGCAAATCCCAAGTGAAACCGATACGCGGCTGGAATGCGTTCAAGCCATCAAACGATGAGTTGTTGCTGAAACCAAAGCGGCCAACAAACTCAGGGTTTTCAAGTGGAGCGTCGTTTGATTTATAGAAATCATAGCGCGCACCAAACACCAGGCTGAAGTCACTCGTAACCTGCCACTCATCCTGCATATAAAGCGTATGAATGGTGCGAGAGAATTCTGCGGCAGCATCGTTTGGATCACCAGTGAATGACGAGTTGATGCGAATGCCGCTGGCAATACCTGCTTCGAGGGCATCAATATCAGCGTCTATGTCACCAAACGTACCAAACTGAACAGTACCGGTACCGTTGATGATAAACAGGTTGAACACATCAAGCTTGTCAAATTCATAGCCGAACGTAACAAGATGGTCACCACTGGCGTAATCGCCTTTAAACTTAAACTGTGTGGTGCTGGTATTCAGCTTGTTTGCAGAACGGAACGTGCCCGGGCCGGAAACAAAGTCTGTTCCAAAAAACTCGTTACCAAACGGGAGTCCGATACCAATACGTGGTAGAGGCGTATCGTCTTGCGCTTCACCGCCGCCGATTGGGCTTTGGCTGTCTGTTACGTCAATTTTGGAAGCCCGAATTTCCGTCGAGAAATTCTCGGTCCAATCAGAGAACAAGCGCACAGCATATGTATTTGACAAAGAACCACGTGTCTGGAAGTTGTCCGAGAATGTAAAGTTACCACGGCCGGTATTGATATCGTCGCCCAATGTACGATCTTCTTCGAGGCGACTGTAGGTAGCAGCCAAACGGTGATCGTCACTGATATTGAAATCAAGGCGACCAAAGAAACGGCGGCTTGTATTTGGAAGCGTCCGTACAATCTCGCCAGGGTCACGGCCATATTGGCTGATCAAAATGTCGCGAACACGGTTTACCTGATCGAGCGAATAGTTGCTGGCATTACTAAAGCCTGCTCCTGCCGGGCCTTCTTCCTGAAGATCAGACGTGCTGGTTTCTTCGTATGAACCATAGAAGAACAATTTGTCTTTAACGATTGGACCACCAAGTTCAGCGCCCCAGTCATACTGGTCAAACGATGCGCCACCAGTGACGTCTTCGCCTTCAATTTTTGAACCAGTGATGGTATCGCCGTTATACAAAAGGAAGGCAGAACCATGGAATTCATTGCCGCCAGATTTTGTAACAACGTTGATGTTACAACCGGTGAACTGACCGTATTCTACGTCAACCGGAGAAAATTCTACCGAAACCGCGTTCACTGTGTCGAACGGGATCGGGAATGCACTACGGGAGATATTACCAGATGAGTTCAAACCAAATGGGTCGTTCGCGCGCACACCGTCAATTGTGAATGAATTCACACGGCTGCTGCCACCAAGACAGTTGATTCCGAAACCTTCACCACCGGCACCGCGGCTGATATTCACACGCGGATCAATACGGATAACATCACGAACCTGCCGGCTAATGGAAGGAAGCGCTGAAATATCGCCAAGGTTAAAGGTTGAGCTCGGACCTGTTGCCACAATCGAAGCAGAGATCGATTCTGCTGATACGATAATCTCTTCAAACTCGCCAACCGACGCCTGCAAGCTGATATCATAGCTGGCCGCGCTACCAAGGCTGGTCATCACACCAGTTACAACCGCCGCGTCATAGTCGCCGCTTGTCACACGAATAGTGTATGGACCACCAACTTTAAGCGACCGAACGCTAAAGCCACCTGATCCACTGGTTGTTGTTGTTGTTGAACTTCCGTTACGCGTGTCTGTTACAACGACGGTCGCCCCTGCGATTGCATTTCCATCTGGCCCGACCACCGTACCGCGAACGCTGGAAGTAATTTCCTGCGCTATCACGGGCACGCTAGCTGCCATTGCGGCCAAAGCCACACTGCTATAAAGAGCAGTTCTCATTTGACGTTTCATTCCCTAAGCTCCATTTATGCTGAATCTAAGGGACAGCCCACGCGGCTCCCCCCGCTGATACATACTTTCAGGTAGTTGTCCTCTATTCCGGACAATTGCCCTGCCAAAAAAACTAATGCAAGCTTTGTTTCAAACAGACCCAAATTGACTTATTTGTCGCTTCGACCTGACTTATTTTCAGTACCAAACTGACTTGCTATTCGCTTTGAATTGACTTGCCGCCGTCATCAAACCAAATCCCCCGCCATTGGCACTTCGTGCATCAATAGTTTAGCTATGCAATAGAATCCAATTTCTGACGAAACTGTCAAGATTTGGCCGGTTGGAGCCCTCATCCAAGCCACTAAATGTCTGCATCCGTGTTGCAAAAGGCACAGTATGTTGATTTTCGAGGAATTTGAGCGCCGGAAATTGAACGAATCTTTCACAGGCCAGCTTTCACGAACACGGAATAGTCCGATTTCATCACCGACAGAGACCTAAAGAGACGATTTTCCGAGCCGATTCGCGAGCCTTATTTCGCGAACGCAGCGTTCAAATAACCGGCGAGGCGAATTCCGCCCTTGGAAAGCTGGCTCTTGATCAGGGGCGTATATTTATAAACATAGTTCCATGAAAGAATTCCGTGGCCATTTTCATAAATGTCGCCACGATAAGAGATCAATTCCGCTACCCAGTCCGTAGGAGCCGCCTTTTGCCATTCGGTTATATGGTCCGGCTTGATCTTGCGGTCCAAGAAATTGGTCCATTCCGTATAAGACAACTGTTTATGCTGAATAATGCGCTCGTCCCAAACCGTGTGTAGGTTCGTAAATTCTTCAAACCAAACCACATCTATTCGGTTGCCGCCACGGTCTTGTGACCTGCCTGCATGCAAAGGCTGGTGCAAATCGCCAACAATGTGAATGATGTAGCGAAGCGCCAGTGACCGGTCTTCAAGGCTTGCGCTCTCGTCTTTCAGGGTTGCTGTAAAATTTGCCAGTGCCGTAATGGCATCGCCTGCAGGATTTTTCTCGCTTTCCTCATAGGTGACACCGTCAGGCAGGTTTACATAATGGTAAGGGGCCGCCGTACGACCGAAAAAAGGATCAGGGCTGGAGCGCATTTCGTCAGGCCAAGTAGCGGCCTCGGCCATAAAATCGTCGCCTAAAATCGCTTCAACTGCAGCCAGCGCTTCCGGGGTCATATGTCTGAAGGCCAGTTCGGCAACCACACGGTGCCCTGTAGGGCCATAAGCCGATACATTCGATGTTGCGGCTACAACCAGCGCCATCAGTCCAAATAGAATACGCATATGATCCTCCTCTGTGTTTGTTATGTTTTTATAGCACTTGTGCCGAAGCGAAGCGGCTTGATGCCCAAATGTATCGCAACTGTCTGGCCTATATCCGCGAAGGTTTCGCGCGCGCCCGCGCTGCCCGCTTTCAGCTTCGGGCCGTAAGCCACAAACGGAATATATTCCCGGGTATGGTCAGAACCTGGCCAGGTTGGGTCACAGCCATGGTCAGCCGTTAAAATAACAATATCGTCGTCCTGCATAGCGCCCAAAAACTCGGGCAGGCGCCTGTCAAAATATTCAAGCGCGTTGGCGTAGCCGCCTACATTGCGCCGATGACCAAAATTCTGGTCGAAATCGACAAAATTCACAAAGGTCAATGAACCGTCTGGCGCCTCACGTTGCATTTCCAAGGACGTATCAAACAGTCCGTCGAGGCCGCTGGCCTTGATTTTTCTCGTTAGACCTTTGTGCGCAAATATATCTGCAATCTTGCCAACCGAAATCACTTCACGGCCAACGTCTTCCAGCTTTTCCAGTAGCGTGGGTTCCGGAGGTTCCACAGCCAGGTCACGGCGATTACTCGTCCGTTCAAACGAGCCAGTTTTACCGACAAATGGCCGGGCAATCACACGGCCAATTTCATATTTGTCGACCAGTTCACGCGCCACCGCACATACTTCGTATAGCCGCTCCAGGCCAAAATGCTCTTCGTGAGCCGCGACCTGAAACACGCTATCGCTGGATGTATAAACGATTGGCTTGCCGGTCGCGATATGCTCGTCACCCAGTTCCTCAATGATAACCGTTCCAGAAGCGGCCTTATTGCCGATCACGCCGGGCAGATCACAGCGCTGGCAAAGTTCATCCAAAAACTCTTTCGGGAAGCTCGGAAATTCCTGCGGGAAATAGCCCCAGTCAAACATAACGGGCACGCCTGCCATTTCCCAATGACCAGAAGGCGTATCCTTGCCGTGAGACAGCTCGGCGCAGGCCGCATAGAGGCCAGTGGCTGAGCCCGCAATCTCAATTCCTTTTGGCACCGAACCCGCCGCTATTTCCGCTGCGAGACCCAGGCCAAGCCTGCCCATGTTTGGCAGGGATAAGGGCCCAGCTTTTGGGCGGTCATCAGAAACGTTGCCAGCAAAACACCAGTCGGCAATATGGCCAAATGTATTCGCACCCACGTCGCCAAACTTTTCAGCGTCAGGAGCTTCACCAATGCCAAAACTGTCCAAAACAAATATGAAAGCCCGGGCCATTATTTATTCCCTGATTATTTCAGCGGTTATCGGCGACAATGATGGTGCGCTATCCGCCAGCGTAACCGCGTTTCTCACCGCATGAGCCGCGGCATCTGCGGCCTCGGCGCTATTAGCATACACCATCGCAAGCGGCTGATCAGCCTCAACCTTGTCACCCAGTTGGCAAATATGTGCCAACCCAACAGAATGGTCTATTTTCTGCGCCGGATCAACACGACCACCACCTAGGGCAACAACAGCCATCCCAATATCGCGCGTTTGCATCGCTGTTACAAACCCACTCGCTTCCGCAAACACTGGTTTCACTACTGGCGCATAGGTCAAATAACTTTCATGCTTTTCCAGAAAATCCGATGGCCCGCCTTGCTCAGCGACCATTTTGCCGAAAATCTCGGCGGCTTTGCCTGAAGTCAGCCCCGCCTTTGCAGCAGCACGGGCAACCTCTATGTTTTCCTGCGCACCAGAGAGCACAAGCATATTCGCCGCCAAATCCAGTGTGATATCCATTAGGCGCGTGTCAGCATTTTGCGGGTCCTTCAAAAACTCAATAGTTTCCAATATTTCAACCGCATTCCCGGCTGTGGTTCCCAGCACCTGGTTCATATCAGTCAGTAGCGCTGTGGTTGGCGTATCGGCCGCTTTGGCGACACGAACAATATTTTTTGCTAGCGTGCGTGCCTTGTCCGCACTGTCCATAAAAGCGCCGTTACCAAACTTCACATCCATCACCAGCGAACCAAGCCCGGCTGATAATTTTTTGGACAGGATGGACGCAGTGATAAGCGGAACGCTTTCAACCGTCGCCGTAACGTCGCGTATCGAATAAAAGCGTTTGTCCGCGGGTGCCAAATCACTGGTTTGGCCAATGATAGAACAACCAACAGTTTTCACGATGTCTGCGAAACGGTCAATCGTCGGGTAAGGATTATATCCGGGAATGGCTTCAAACTTGTCCAGCGTGCCGCCGGTGTGCCCCAGGCCTCGCCCCGAAATCATCGGCACCAGCCCGCCGCACGCCGCCACAACAGGGGCCAGCATAAGGCTTACCTTATCTCCCACACCGCCCGTCGAATGTTTGTCAGTGATGGGTGCATCAGCATCCAAGCCGTAATTGGCCCAGTTCATCACCCGGCCGCTATCACGCATCGCAAGCGTAAGTGCTGCACCTTCCTCCGGCTTCATACCCTGAAAATACACAGCCATTGCAAATGCAGAAAGCTGCGCGTCGGTAACGCCACCGTCGGTAATTCCGCCAACAAATTGTCGAATGTCATCATTTGCAAGCGTGCCGCCATCGCGCTTTGCGCGGATCAATTCCTGCGGCAGAAAAACTGGTTTACTCATCCCTTAACTCCGGGTCATATCAACATTTTCGGGACCAAAGCTCAGCGGTAACAGTTCTGCGCTGTTTGTCTCCAGCAATATGTTACCCTTGTGGTCACAAATAGTTACGGGCGCACCAGCCACACCTGCAAATTCCCTAATGCTTTGGCGGCAACCGCCGCAAGGCGTGCATAAATGGTCGCCAGGACCAGCGACAACAATATGCAATATTCGGTGACCTCCGCCCATCACCATGCTGCCCACCGCCGTTGCTTCGGCGCATTGCCCCAGGGGATAAGCTGCGTTTTCAACATTACAGCCGGCGTAAATTTCACCGTCATTTGCCAAAATAGCTGAGCCAACCGGATGTTTGGAATATGGCGCGTACGCCATTTCATTCGCGGCCACCGCCGCTGCTATCAGTTCAGCCAGTCTTTCTTCCGCCACTCTAGTGATCCTTTTCGTATGGAATTCCGCTCGCACGCGGGGCCTGAATTCTGCCTACAAATCCGGCAAGAATTAGCACCGTGAGTATATATGGGAGCATCATTGTAAATTGCACAGGGATTTCACCGATCAGCGGCAGTGAAACGCCTTGTAATCGGCCCTGCAGCGCGTCAACAAAACCAAATAGCAAGCAGGCAAGCAGTGTTGGCACAGGTTTCCATTTACCAAAAATCATCGCGGCCAGTGCCAAAAAACCTTTGCCGGCTGACATATCCCGGATAAAGCCTGCCCCTAGTCCTGTGGACAAAACTGTGCCGGCAAAGCCGCACAGCACTCCGGCAATAATCATCGCCTGATAGCGAAGCGCCACAACAGATATTCCGGCGGTATCTACTGCTTCCGGGTTTTCGCCAACAGCGCGAAGGCGCAAGCCAAAGCGGGTTTTATACAGCATCCATGCTGTTGCTGGCACCAGCAAAACAGTCAAATAGGTGATGAGGTTATGGCCCGAGATAATGTCGCCATATAAAGCACCAAGCAAAGGCACGTCGCTAAGGGCGTTTGCGAACGGCAGATCGATCGCCCGAAAACGCGCGTCGCCCGTAAGAAGTGGCGTCTGCCCTCCTTGCTGAAACCAAAAATTGGCAAGTGTCGGAGCCAAGCCTGCAACGGCTATATTGACCGCCATGCCTGATACAATCTGGTTGCCGCGCTGGCTGATCGAAACATACCCGTGCAATAGCGCGAGCATGACCGAAGCCCCAATACCGGCAACCAGCCCAGCCCAGGGTGAACCGGTTACCGCCGCAGCAGCCGCAGCGGCAAAAGCGGCCGCCAGCATTTTGCCTTCAAGCCCAATATCAACCACTCCGCCTCGTTCGGCCACAAGGCCTGCAAGTGCGGCGAGAACAAGCGGCGTCGCGATACGAAGGGTCGAATCTACAAGAAGCGTTATTTCAGCAAGAAAATCCATCAATTGGCCCCTCTTACAGCGTACCGCTCAAACAGCAACGCTATGGGCGTCCTGAACATATGTTCCATGGCGCCAGCGAATAGGATCACTAGTCCTTGTATCATCACAATCAGATCACGGGTGATCGACGGCATCTCAAAAGCAAGCTCTGCACCGCCCTGGTAGAGCGCGCCAAAAAGAAGAGCGGCAAGTGTAATACCGACCGGATGGTTGCGCCCCATAAAAGCGACGGCAATGCCAACAAAACCATATCCGAGAGTGAAGTTGCCCAAAAGCCTGTGCTGTTCACCCAAAAGTTCATTCAGCCCCATCATGCCGGCCAGCGCGCCCGATAACATCATGGCAACGATCGTCATGCGCGACACAGAAATACCGCCAAACCGGGCCGCATTCGGGTTCTTGCCCACAACCCTAAGCTCATAGCCGAACCGTGTTCGCCACAGAAGGAACCAAACACCAAAGGCACATGCCAGGGCAAACAACAGTGAGATATTTACAGGGCCTTCTTCAAAGCTGATCCCAATTGCCGCCAGCAGTTCGTGCATGCCCATCAAAGCGGCACCGTCAGGGAAGTCTGCACTTTCGGGCATTTGTCCGCCCTCGCGCTGCAAAGGCCCAACCAGAAAATAGGCAAGAAGCGCCGACGCGATAAAGTTAAACATTATGGTCGTAATAACGATGTGACTGCCACGCTTAGCCTGCAGGTAGGCTGGAATATAGGCCCATAAGGCGCCAAAAAGGGCCGCACCAATGATCGCGAAAACCACCGAAACAAACGGAGAAAAGTCACCAACCATGAAGACAGCAAAGGTAAGGCCAAGCCCGCCAAGCATAGCTTGCCCTTCGCCGCCGATATTGAAATGCCCCGCGTGAAAAGCAAGCGACACAGCGAGGCCCGTAAATATGAAATTGGTGGCATAATAAAATGTGTAGCTGACGCCTTCTTCAAAACCGAATGCGCCTTCAAGCAGGAAACTCAAGGCCAAAAACGGATCTTCGCCCAGCCCCCAAATAACCAGACCAGAAACCAAGAATGCTGCCAACAAATTAAGTGCCGGAAGCAATAAATTACTGGCCCACCAGGGCAACCTGTCAGCTGACGCCGCCATTAGCTCGCGCCTCCGCTGCTCATATTCTTGTCTTCACTCAAACTTTGCCCGGCCATCATAAGTCCCAGCGTTTTTTCGTCGGCGTCTTCAACGGCCATCGTGCCGGTAATTTCACCTTCACACATCACCGCGATACGGTCAGATATCGCCAAAAGTTCATCCAGGTCAGCAGACACGACCAATAGGGCTTTGCCCGCATTCCGAAGTTCGGTGATCTGATCATGGATTTTGGTAACAGCGCCGATATCAACACCGCGCGTGGGCTGGCCAATAACCATGAGCCCCGGCTCACGCGCCAGTTCACGGGCAAAAACTATTTTCTGCTGATTGCCGCCCGAAAAAGACCCAATGTTTAAACTGCTGTTTCGGGGACGCACATCCTGACTTTCAAAATAATCATCGGCGCGCGCCGCGATATTTTTGAGTTTCAGCACGCCTCGTTCGCTGAAATCAGGTTCGCGCTGATAGCCAAGAATGATATTTTCTTTTGCCGACATGCTTTCAACAACACCGGTTTTCAGCCGGTCTTCAACCACATGTGCCATGCCCATGCGCCGGAGCGTGATAGGGTCGGTTTGAAAGTCTTTGTTGCTGACTTGCGAACCGCAAAACTCAATACTGCCGGCTTCAATACTGCGCAGGCCTGTGACCACCTCAAGAAGCTCCGTCTGGCCATTGCCAGCCACGCCTGCAATACCCAGCACCTCACCGTCATGCACCTCAAGAGAAACCTCCTTTAGCGCCTGCTGGTTTTGGTCATTGCCGCAACTCACCTCGTTGAGAACAAGCCGAGCCCCGGCATCGGCATGCCGTTCGCGAGCCACTTCCCGCACCACAACTGCGCCAACCATCAACTCAGCCAGTTCTGTAGCGTCGGTTTCCGAAGTTTCTTTATGGGCAACAAGCTTGCCCGCCCGAATGACGGTTACATCATCAGTTACAGCCATGATTTCGTGGAGCTTGTGGGTCACAAAAAGAATGGTTTTACCCTGTTCTTTCAACAACTTAATCAGTGCAAAAAGCTGCTCGCTTTCCTGCGGTGTAAGCACTGCAGTTGGCTCATCAAGAATTAGGATTTCAGCACCCTTATAAAGCGCCTTCAATATCTCTGCGCGCTGGCGCACGCCAACTGGCAAATTCTCAACCGGCGTATCAAGGGGTAAATCAAAACCAAATTTTTCTTCCAGGTCCAAAAGCGCGGCTCGAGCCGCTGTTTTGGCCTCATCCAAATTGCTGCTGCCTTCAGCGCCCAAGATAATATTTTCCAAAACGGTGAAGGGTTCAACGAGCATAAAATGCTGATGCACCATGCCCACCCCGCGGGCCATGGCATCTGATGGGCTAATGAAGGAAACGAGGTCACCATTGATCCTGATTTCACCAGAATTTGGTGCGTAAAACCCAAACAGCATTTTCAGCAGAGTTGATTTTCCCGCACCGTTTTCGCCAACGATGCCGTGCACTGTGCCTTCTGCCACCTTCAGGCTGATATTATCATTGGCGCGCACGTCGCCAAAGCGCTTGCACAGATCAATGGTTTCAATAGCGAGGCTATGATCATCAGTCATAGGATTTCAATGTTCTCTCAGAGCCCAGTTTTCAGCGGCTCGGCCTAATGGCCTGCGTTGCTGCCTTCAACGTCACCTACAATAATCTCGCCAGAGATAATTTTTGCGCGCGCCGCTTCCAGTTTTGTCTTCATCGCATCATCGATCAAACTTGCGTTATTTTCGTCAATGACATAGTCAACGCCGCCGTCCTTGAGGCCCATCACCCGGTGACCGGATTTCCAGGTTCCGTCTTTTGCCTCGACCATGGCTTTCTGGACCGCCAGATCAACCCGCTTGAGCATGCTGGTCAACACAAAGCCCGGTGCCACATGATTTTGATTGCTGTCCACACCGATGGCGAGCTTGGAATTGTCTTTTGCCGCCTGAATAACCCCAAGACCAGAAGGCCCCGCAGCCGAGAATATAATATCAACACCACGCGCATACTGGGACCGCGCCATCTCAGATGCCTTGATCGGATCGTTCCAGGCAGTTGGCGTTGTGCCAACATAATTTTCGGTAAAGGTGAGATCATCACGCACATATTCTGCGCCCTGACGGTACCCGCGTTCAAAGCGGCGAATCAACGGAATATCCATACCGCCAATAAAGCCGATATTATTCGATTTTGTTTTCATAGCGGCAATCATCCCCACCAGAAACGAACCCTCGTTTTCCTTGAAGGTAATAGACTGCACGTTTGGCAGATCAATGATTGCGTCAATAACTGTGAATTTTACGTCGGGATATTTTTTGGCAACGTTGCGCACGGCGACCGAATAACCAACACCCACGGCAATAATGATATCCGCCTTGCGCCGCGCAAAGCGCTTGAGCGCCTGCTCATACTGGGTTTCGCTGGACGGCTCAAAATCTCGGTAGCTACCACCGAACTCTGCTTTGAAGGCTTCCGCTCCGTTGCGGGCAGCTTCATTGAAGCTTTTGTCAAACTTCCCGCCAATATCATACAGAAGAACAGGCTTGAAATCCGCCGCTGCCACAGCACCCGTTAGAAAAAAACCGGCCACAAGCCAGCCAATGACAAACTTCAACATCTTCTGCATTTTAAACTACTCCCCGATGGCACAGAATCGCCTGTATTCTTTATGCCCCGTTTCACCTGCTGCGCGCAAGGGAACCAGAGCTAGCGGGCCCGGTCAACCATTTTTGACATAATGGTCAGGATTCGGTCGACAATCTGTATTTTCCGACCTATGAAGAAGCAGGATCGGGTTCCATAGGGAAAATAAAATGACAGCCAAAGTCACAGTAGTAGATCACCCGCTGGTTCAGCATAAATTAACACTCCTGCGGCGAAGAGAGGCCAGCACCGCAGAGTTCCGTAAGCTTCTGCGGGAAATCGGGCTTTTTTTGGGCTATGAGGCACTGCGCGATCTGCCCCTTGGCAAAATTCAAATAGAAACTCCGGTGTGCCCGATGGAAGCGCCTGTGTTGGCTGGGAAAAAGCTCACGTTTATTTCCGTGCTGCGTGCCGGTGACGGCTTGCTCGGGCCAATGCTTGATCTGGTGCCCTCAGCCAGGGTTGGGCAAATCGGCCTTGCCCGAAATGAAGAGACCCTAAAGCCTGAAAAATATTTTTTTAAAGTCCCAAAAGACACGTCTGCTCGCGTGAATGTCGTGCTCGATCCAATGCTTGCAACAGGCAACTCCGCCGTTCGCGCCGTGCAGGAGATTAAGGATGCCGGAGCACTTGATGTTCGTTTTGTTTGCCTCCTTGCCGCACCTGAGGGTATTAAGACATTCACAGAGGCGCATCCTGATGTGCCTGTGGTAACAGCGTCGATCGATGAAAAGCTGAATGAAAAAGCTTATATCGTTCCGGGGCTTGGGGATGCCGGTGACCGGATATTTGGAACCAAAGGGGTTTAATACGCATGAGTGTGACCAAAAAATATGTAACTGCACAGGAACTTTTGGACGATTCGTTCGATCTAGGCCTTCAGATATTAAAAAGCGAATTCCGCCCCAAATTTATCGTGGGCGTATGGCGTGGCGGCACACCTACAGGCATCGCCGTGCAGGAGATCCTCGATTATTACGGTGTGGACACGGACCATATTGCCATCCGCACCTCCAGCTACATCGGCATGGAACAGCAAAAAGAAGTGAAGGTTCACGGCCTTGAATATATCGTCGCGAATATCGACGCTGAAGATTCGCTGCTTATTGTTGATGATGTTTTTGACAGCGGACGCTCCATTGACGCCATCATCAAACACATCAGCATGAAATGCCGTCGCAATACGCCAGAGACGATTAAAATTGCCACTGTCTTTTACAAGCCCGCGCGCAATGTAACCGAACTGGTTCCCGATTTTTACTGTCACGAAACCGATGATTGGCTGGTGTTCCCGCACGAACTGTCAGACATGACAAAAGCGGAAATCAAAGAACACAAGGGCCTGTCCCTGCCCGAAATCGAAATTTAAGCAGCCCGACCTGCCCTGCGAAGGAACTTCGAATGAGCTATGAAACCGTTCAAGAATGCGCCAACTTTATTCGTGAGCGCTTCTCCGGCACAATGCCAAAGCTGGCAATGGTACTGGGAAGTGGGCTGAATGACCTAGCCAACTCCATAGAAAATGCCACCGTGTTTTCGTTCGCAGACCTGCCGGGTTTCCCAAAGCCAACCGTAGTTGACCATGCGGGCCGCATGCTTATTGGCGAACTTGGCGGCAGCCCCGTTATTTGCATGCAAGGCCGGGTGCACGCCTATGAAGGTCACCCCCACGAAGCCTTGGGGTTTTCTACGCGGGTATTGTGGGCACTCGGCGTTGAAATTCTTCTGCTTACAAATGCTGCAGGCAGTCTTGAGGAGGATGCTGGGCCCGGCAGTTTGATGGCGATCACCGATCATATCAATTTCTCGGGTGTAAACCCGCTTATCGGCGTGAATGACGAGCGTTTCGGGCCCCGGTTTTCTGATATGACATCCGCATGGGACAAAGAGCTAACGGCAACGCTGCACGATTGTGCCGGCTCACTCGACATCCCTCTCCACAGCGGCATTTATGTGATGGCGCAGGGGCCAAATTTTGAAACGCCCGCCGAAATTAAGGCGTTCCGCACAATGGGCGCCAACGCTGTGGGCATGTCAACCGTGCCAGAATGTCTTGTAGCGCGCCACTGCGGCATGCGCGTATGCGGCGTAAGCTCAATAACCAATTATGCTGCAGGCATGACCGGCGAAGAATTAAGCCACAGTGAAACTATGGAATATGGTGCTATCGCTGCGGTCAATCTCGACAAGCTTTTGCGGGCTTTTGCTGCGAAAGTTGCTTAAGAAATAATTAGCCTAACACAAGAAAAGTCCCGCCAAATATAGCGGGACTTTTTGTCTTTAGTCGCCTTTGCTATTACTGAAGCTACGCAGTCACCTAACGCGCACAACACTGAAAATCAGCCAGAGCGAAATAACCCCATAAACTGAGCCCCGGAAAGCCCCTTTAAGCAGCGACGCGAAGCGGCCCTTGCTGCCAGGGTTTGATGCTATCCAAAATCACACGCACATTGGTACGGAAACGTTCAATATGAACCATATGGTCCGCGTCCGGCACTGATATGAACCGGCCTTGCGGGAAGCTCTTGGCAACCCTCATATTCGCCTCAACCGGTACAAAATTATCATGTTCACCCGTGTAAACGGTGGTGGGTATGTCAGGCATATAACGAAGGTCCATTTTGCCGTCCCTCAATATGCGCATCGTATTATGGCGGAATTGCTCCCGTATTCCCTTTGTAGAATGAACAAGGGCATGCCGCAGCTTTTCTGCGGCGATCCGTGCCAACCGATTATGCTTCCGCAGGTCAGGGTTGGTCATCAAATTGGTAAAACCATCAGCAAAATCTTCGATCCGGTTCCAATCAAGCAAAAACAATAACCTGTTAAATTCGAATTCCAGTTCCTCAGACAAACTTTCCATTGCTGAACACAGAACCAGGTTATTCACACCCAGATATGTCTTGGCATAGCGCATGGCAACAATACTGCCGTAGGATGCGCCCATAAGATTAATGGCGTCCACACCTAAGCATTTCAGACCGGAATTGATAGCCTGGCATATAAAATCAAAACCATAGTCATGCGGCAAAACACCTGTATTTCCGTTACCTGGAGTATCCACACAGATAACCCAGCTTTCTTCCGCAAGAGCCCTACAAGCTTTCTCAACGCGGTCAATATTCTGGAACGCGCCACCAATAATAACCAACGGTATATCGGTAAGTCCTTTCGAATATTGCTTCATATGAATGGGAAAACCCTCATATGACAATATATGAAAATCTGTACCGTGCGAATTATGGTATTCAATTCCACCGAGTGGTGTGTCTTTAAAATTTTCTAGCATGGAGATCCCTCCTCTAACTGTTTGAAAAAAGAATGCCCCCAATAGTTAACAAAAAATTAACCATACAACCTCAGCGGCCCGGTATGTGAGTTTCAAGACTGATTCAAGAAAAAACACTTTTGGCCCACCAAGGCGCGATATTAATACCGCAAAAGATGTATATTTACTAAATCTGCTGAGGACAGCGTTTCAAGCGAGTGAAGGGATCCGTATAGATTCGTCGATTCGAACTTTAGGTTTAGACTGCCGAATGAAAGTATATTTTTGACGCAGAATCATTATTAACAATATCCACGTCTGGCACCCCTGCACCAATATCAAAAAAGTGCCGCTCAACTAATTGCATCTCATTGGTGTCGATTTCACCGCCTTCAGCAATAATCTGGGCTTTATCCATTACTGCTCCTGTGCCAACAAAATAACAAACATCGCCAAAAGGATCCAACAAAGGGAGTTGGATTGTTCTATAGATAGTATGCTTATTCTGATGATTAGGTGCCGATCGTGTTAACATGCCAGCACACGGCGTGTTCCGCAGAGCCTCATAATAACGGTGTTCTGCAGCACGGAATGGCGCGGGGATCATGTCAAACAAGTTACTTCCTGTTAGATCCTCGCCAATAAGTCGATCAAGAACGGTTCCGCTCTGAACGATTACCAAATCCTTGTCGCCATTCCACTCACTGAGAAAAACTTCAGGCAACGTGCCATTCATCAAAGCAGAGGAAAAATCGCCGCGCCGTGGGCACATTTGTCCTTCTGGGCGAGGCAACCCGTACCAGAATTCTACCAACTTCTTCGTTGCCCGAGAGTAACAAAGAGACTGCAAATCATTTAGCATCAATAATCCATCTATGACTGTGCAGCAGCACAAGGCGAACATGACTATGGCATAGCTGTTTCAGCAAATGCAATGAAAGCCAAAGCAAAGACCAATTAAAAAAATATACGGCAAAGGAAAAGCCAATAAACCGCTATCATAATGATACTAAAGACTTAGTAAGTCTTACCACCTTCATTGGCGTCGCCGTATGGCACCCAGATATTTTTCACCTCTGAGCCGCGCTCCATCAGTCCCTTGGCGTTCATATGCTCTGCGTCGGCCCAGTCGTAAGCTTTACCGTAATTCAGCCAGGTACGTTTCATGTTATCAGCTGCCATAGCTTCAATGTCTGCGCAGCCATCACGGCTTCCAAAATACCAAATCGCTTCAATGCCGTAATGTTTGGCGAGAGGCTGTGCCATCGCATCGCGGCTACCGGTGACGATATTTACCACGCCCGCAGGCACGTCTGATGTCTCCAGTATCTGGTAAAAGTCTGTGGCCAGCAGCGGGTAACGCTCACTAGGGATAATCACACTTCGGTTTCCAGTTGCCATTGCAAAACCCATCAGCGTTACAAATGCCAACAGCGGCGCCTCGTCGGGGCAAACAATGCCAAGCGTGCCGAGCGGCTCGTTCATCGCCAGCGCCACACCTCGCAGCGGCGGCTGGTGCACCAGGCCGTCATGCTTGTCAGCGAACGCGGCAGCAGTGAACAGGCGTTTGATCGATAGGTCCACTTCTCCCGCCGCAGCCTTGGCCGATGCGCCAGTTAGCTCCCGCAATCGGGCTTCAAATTCATCCGCCCGTGTGCTGAGGTTTTCAGCAATATAATAGAGGATTTGCGCACGCAGGTGCGATGTTGCACCGCCCCAACCCGCAGCTTTGGTTGCGGCCTCAACAGCGTTTCTGATGTCTTTATAATTGCCTGCGCCGACAAGGCCGGCGTACGCGCCTTTTGACGTGGCAATCACAGTACTGTCGCCGCCGTCCGGCCGCGCCTGTTTGCCGCCGACATAATTTTTGGCTGTCTGATCAATGCCCGGCATGCCCCCCACCGGCTTGGGCGGCGCAGCGTCAGGCGCAGCGATTGGCTGCCATTCTTTCAGGTTTTTCTCATACTTTGGCTTCAGGTAAGCCAGCATACCTTCGCGGCCACCTTCGCGGCCAAAGCCGCTTTCCCGGTAACCACCAAAACCAACAGCTGCATCAAACATATTGGTGCCGTTAATCCAAACCACGCCAGCCTTCAGTGCGGGCGCGACTTCAAGCGCCCGTGAAATGCTTTCTGACCATACGGTTGCCGCAAGGCCATATACTGTGTTGTTCGCCAAGCCTACCGCTTCGCTTTGCGTACGGAAAGTGATGGCTGTCATCACCGGGCCAAAAATTTCGTCCTTGAACAGCGTATTGTCGGTACCGACACCGGTCACCAGCGTAGGCGGATAAAACACCCCGCCTTCAGGCATGTCGCACGGCGCGTGATACACTTCAGCGCCCTCGGCTTTACCTTTGGCGATCAGCGCTTCGATGCGCTCTTTTTGCACAGCATCCACAACCGCGCTCATATCGATGCATTTATCAAGGCTGTGGCCCACGCGCAGTTTGGCCATGCGTGCCTTCAGTTTCTTGAAGAAACGATCAGCGATGCCTTCCTGCACAAGAAGGCGTGAGCCCGCGCAGCAAACCTGCCCCTGGTTAAACCAGATGGCATCCACCACACCTTCAACCGCGCCGTCAATGTCGGCATCTTCAAATACAATGAAGGGGGATTTCCCGCCAAGCTCCAGTGTCAATTTCTTGCCAGTGCCTGCAATAGCACGGCGGATGACCTTGCCAACACCGGTCGAGCCTGTGAAGGCTACTTTGTCAACGTCCGCGTCCACCACCATCGCGCCCACGTCGCCCTTGCCGGTGACGATATTCACAACGCCAGCAGGCAAACCAGCTTCCTCACACAGTTCCGCAAACATCAGTGCTGTGAGCGAGGTAAATTCGGCGGGCTTCAGAACTACGGTGTTGCCAGCGGCAATCGCAGGAGCGATTTTCCATGCCAGCATCAGCAGCGGGAAATTCCACGGGATCACCTGCCCCGCAACGCCCACAGCTTCATAGCCTGGCAGTTCTTCATCCATCAACTGCGCCCAACCAGCATGATGGTAAAAATGCCGCGCCACGAGGGGAATATCAATGTCCCGGCTTTCGCGGATTGATTTACCGTTATCGAGGCTTTCCAGAACCGAGATAATGCGTGAATGCTTTTGCACCAGCCGCGCGAGCGCATACATATAGCGTGCGCGTCCGTGCCCGCCGAGCGCTGCCCATTTGCCCTGTGCTGTGCGCGCCGCCAATACGGCCGCATCGACATCCTCTTGCCGGGCGGATGTAATATCAGCGAGCTTTTCGCCTGTCGCAGGGGAATAGGTTGCGATTTTTTTCGCACCTTTTGGTTTCACCCATTCACCGCCGATAAACATGCCGAATGTGCTGCTATGGCTTTTCAGCCATTCATCAACTTTGGCGCGGCTTTCCGGTGCGGGGCTGTAATCCATTGATTTCATCTGCTCTGTAATATTCATGATAAGTCTAACCCATCGCATGTCTGTAGGAGGCTGAGTAGCCGCCGGTGGCATGATACTCTAACTGGCGTTCAAGATCACCAAGAAGGCTCGAAGCGCCAAAGCGGAACATTTCAGGTTCCAGCCACTTGCGGCCAAGCTCTTCCTTGATCAGTGTCAGGTAAACCACCGCGTCCTTGGCGGTTTTAATCCCGCCCGCCGGTTTGTAACCCACCATAATGCCGGTGCGTTCGTAAAAGTCGCGGATTTGACGCACCATCACCAGACTAACGGGCAGTGTGGCATTCACGCCCTCCATGCCGGTAGATGTTTTAATAAAACCAGCCCCTGCCTGCATGGCCACCATAGAGGCCTTGGCCACTTGCGTGAGGTTGCCGTGCTCACCCGTGGCCAAAATGGCTTTCATGCGGGCATGCCCGCACACGGATTTGAAGGCCTTCACTTCATCGTACAAGGCTTCCCAATTGCCGGAAAGTACATGGGCACGAGTGATAACGATATCGATTTCCAGAGCGCCAGCATCGACTGATCGCCTGATTTCCTCAAGCCGGGTTTCCATAGGCGCAAGTCCCGCCGGGAACCCTGTGGATACAGCAGCCACTGGTACGCCAGAACCAGCGAGTTCCGCCACTGCAGTTGGCACCATCTCGTGATAAACACACACGGCACCCGTGGTGAGGCCCATATCCGCTACACCAAGCGCTTCCAAAATATCGCGCCCTACCGGGTTCATTGCCTTCTGGCACAAACGGCGTACCCGGCCCGGCGTATCGTCACCCGCAAGGGTGGTGAGGTCAATGCAGCTAACCGCCTTCAACATAAAAGCAAGCTGGGACGCTTTTTTAACCGAACGCCTTGTTCCGATACTGGCAGTGCGGCGTTCAACGGCGCTTTTGTTCACACGAATACCATCCAACCAATCGGCATGGAAGCTGGTCCCCTGATTAACAAGGCTGTCTGTCGTCATTTGTTCGTCCTAGAATAACTGGCTATTTTGTCTGTAAAAAGCCAGTTCTTGACCATTTGGTCAACTATTCATTTCTTCATCGCTATTTTTATTCATCTGCGCAAACAACAAAAGCATAACTCCAGCGATAAAATATCCGGCGGCCAAGCGGTGTGCCAAGACTTCTGATCCACCCAAATCGGGGATCGCCCACGGCAGGTACATGGCCGAGCTCGCAAGCACCGAATGGATGATGCCAAATTCAGTAAACACTGCCGCGGCAAAGGCGGCCACGGCCGCATGCACCAACTTGCGGTCCATAATCCAGATCACCATCGCGGCCCACACAAGGCTGGTTAAAATATACCCCCGCGACATGGCACCCAGCAGCGCATAGCCCGCGAGCCAATCAGCACCGAGCGTGCTTTGTGTTGCCGCATCAAGTTTAAAGTAAAGCCCCGATACCTTGGTGTGGGTATAATTCAAAATCGCAGGAACAATCGCAAACATCAATGCAGGCGCATGCCGCACGCTACCGCCAGAAAAGGCGAGCCGGATAATATCGCTTGCCACTACGACAAGGATCGGCTTCAGAACTGCGGCCGGAATAATCATTGATGCCACTTCAACAGCGCCCACAAGGCCGACGAATGTCATCACACCAGCCGCGCCGAGCGCATAGTTGGTGCGCGCGCCCATACGTTTGTATGTGGCGTGGCCAAAGTACGGCGTGGTTTGCACCACACCACCAAAGATAGCGCTAATGGCCGTGGCGGCGCTATCAAGCCGCACCACAACACTGGCGTTATAGTCGTCACCGACAACCTTAGCGCCGGCCACCACATTCACCGCACTTGCTGCAATAAGAAGGGCAAACGGTATGATGATACCAATATAATTGGTTACAGTGCCAAACATGCCCATCACACCGTCTAGTGTTGGCACCGGCATGGCAGGCGTGAAATCCGGGATGGGGTTAATGACATAACCGTCACCGGCACCGGCGAAGGCGAGGATATAATAAATGGCTGTGCCCGCGAAAATCGCCAGCACTGCGCCCGGCATATTGAAGGGCAGCTTGTGCCCGGCGATCAGGGCGAACGCCATAATGATAAGCGCGAGTATACCAACCTCCGGCAGCTCAAAAATACCGTATATGGCCTCAGCCCCAAGCCACACAGTAGCAATGCCTGCCATCGCACCAATAAGCGCCATTTGCGGCAAGCCGTGCTGCATAGCGCGCCCGAAGTAGGACAGTATGAATTTGATCACCGCCATCCAGAGCGTAGCGGCCATCCCGATAATCCAGGCATTGTTGGCAGCCTCGGCGCTCACCATTGTCTCCAGCCCGATGCTATAAGCAGGGCCAACGACAAAAAACGCCATACCGAAGGTAGTGGGCAGATCAAGCCCCAGCGGGATACTGGTAAGGCTCTCGTTTCCGGTCGCGGCTGCGGTTTTACGCGTGAGCCAGTTAAAGGCCAGGTTACCAGCAAGGATACCAGCGGCTGCGCCCGGAATGATCTTTGAGAAAATCACATCACCGGGAAAGCCAAATACGCCCATCAGCACTGCTGCCAGCACGAACATATTCACTACAACATCAAGGAAAAAGGCAACGCCCGCGTTCATATCTGCTGCAAATTGTGACGATGCCGCGGCACCACCCCCTAAAACACCCGTATTATTATCGCCCATTCTTCCCTACCCCGAATTAAATCAAACAGTTTTCAAAAATTACTGCCTAGTTGAAAGATTTCCGCTTCCGCTTTGGAATGCGTAGCATGTCTTCATAGTCCCGAAAACGCAGCTCAAGCTCCCACTGTAGCCGCGCTTTTTCACTGGTCTTTACAATCTTTTCACACCCAGCATTTGCTTCGCCGACAGTCTCAATTGCTGCAACGCAATCTTTATTACGCCAAATACTTTCGCCTGGCAAAAAACTATAGATCAACGCATTGCGCGACGCATATTTCATTTCCTGATACGGGATATCATAGCTGGTATAAAGGCGCATATACTCGTGCGTCAGGTCGCCGCGTGATACACCTTCATCGTCGGTGCTGATAGCGTAGGGAACATCCAGATCGCGGTACATTACAATTGGATGGTCAGCCCCGCGCACACCAAGAATAGTATCATTGCTGGTGAGGTTAATCTCCACCATAATGCTTTCAGCCGCCATTTTCTTTGCCAGCTCTTCAGAGTTGTCTTCGTAAGCAATATCAATCCCGTGACCTATGCGCTTGGCATGGCCAATTTCAATCGCCTCTCGGATATGAAACCGAAGCTGCTTTGGGCGCACCAAGCCTCGCCACAGCTCACCAGCATGCAGCGTGACATTGCGCGGACCCTCATTTTGGTAAAGATGGTCAATCATCCGCATATGGTAGCTATAGTCCCGAAGCGCGATAAACCCGTCTTCAGGTGCCACAAGGTTAATCGCAACCACATCATCCACTGCGTCCATTGCCGCCCAACCGAGAATGATCTGCGCAAAAACGAGCGAGGGCTCAAATTCACGGATAACCTGGTGAATAAACCGAATTTCCACATCGCACCCGGCGGCCGCGGCATCGACATCACACCCTAAAAGGCGGGATTTCTTGGCCTTGGCAGTATCGATCTCTGCGCGAATAAAATTTACGAATTCTGGAACTTTTTTCCCAAACGGGCTAGCCATCAGAGTTTCATAATCAGCCGCTACGTCGCCAGTTAGCTCGATGTTGGCCACAAGGGGAAACAGTTCCCCGAGAACAATGGTCTCCATCAATTCCAGATACAGCGTATTTTGCCGGGCAGCACGCTGTGCCACAATCGCCAGCTTGTCTCCAAAACGTTCGGGCCGAGACACGGTTCTGCCAAAGGTCGCAAAAAAATCCGCATGGCCAGACCAATCAAGGGTCGGCACGTAGCTTCGATTACTGAGGCTGTTGATAAGGCGCCTGCGCATATCGGCGTCAGCTCGAGCAGCAGCCGCGGGCAGCCAACCGCTTTCTTTACAAGACTTACTTTCCAGCGGGAACTTTAACGCCGGCACCGCCATGTCGGCACAAATGCCGTCCTCCGCGGCCCAATCAAGCCAGGTTTCCGCATAGATGGCCCCCGCCAAATGATTGTGCAAGTCACCCCCTTTGGGGAACGCCTGCATTGCCGGGCGCAGGCGCCCATTCTCCGCAGCCCAATCGAGTGCTGCCCCAGTCATTCGCATTTTCATATGGGCCGATTCTTGGTTTTCTGTAGCCGCCACCGCCACAGACAATGTCCCGAAAACGATTGCTAACAGCCATCTACGCATGTTTCCGCTCTCCAGCCTTGCCCAATCGACACCGAGTGCCTAGGCTCCCCTAAATCAAATTATGAGAGAGCACCCTAGCAGGCTGAACCAGCGGCTGCCAGAACTCAAAACAGGAACTTAAAAAGCTACAAGGCCGAGGAATGGCAAAACTGTATTTTTACTATTCCGCGATGAACGCGGGCAAAAGCACAACGCTTCTTCAATCAAGCTTCAACTACAGGGAACGCGGCATGAACACACTGTTGTTCACTGCTGCCCTTGACGACCGATTTGGCAAAGAAGTTATCACGTCCCGTATTGGTCTGAAGGCAGAAGCCGTTACGTTCGATCAGAAACTAGATATGTTTGTCTCCGTCGCCGACGAAATGAAAGACAGGCCCCTACACTGCATTCTTATTGATGAGGCGCAATTTTTAACGCAGGAACAGGTTAAACAGCTGGGCGCTGTAGCAGATTCGTTAAAAATTCCGGTGCTGTGTTATGGCCTCAGAACCGATTTCCAAGCAAACCTGTTCGAAGGTAGTAAGTGGCTGCTTGCGCTCGCGGACGAGCTAATTGAGCTCAAAACCATCTGCACGTGCGGCAGCAAAGCGACCATGAATTTGCGTGTCGATGAAAAAGGCGACGCCGTTAAAGAAGGTGCGTCAATCGAAATTGGCGGCAATGATCGCTATTTGGCTCTGTGCCGCAAGCACTTTAATGAAAAATTGAAAGCCAGCGGTATATAGGCCTTCTACAAAGCACGACGAACATTCCTTCAGAGAAATCGTGCGTCATTTCCGCCACACAATTTAGGATAAGATTCCCTTTACACAGCTATAAGCTGGATTTTCTTTCGCCTAATAACCACTATTGGTTTTATTAATTATAAATTCACAGCATTAAGTTGTCTGTGAGCTGAATTAATGTGTCTTTGACACAATTCACTACAATTATAGAGAGAAAGGGAGTCACGACAATGACAAGATCTCTTACAACACTAAAAAAACATCAGCTTTTGGCTGGATGTGCGGCAATTGCCGTTAGCGTAACCATGCCAAGCCTAGCCCAGGTTAATGATACCGACACAGTTGAAGAAGTGGTTGTAACGGGCTCACGTATTCGTCAAAACCCACTGGAAGCTGCAAGCCCGGTTCAAATACTTTCTGCGGAAGACGTTGACCAGTCTGGCCAACTATCGATTGCGGATTTCCTTCAGCGCCTGCCAATCGCGGGCTCCGCTATCAACCGAACCAACAACTCATCCGGCAACCTCGGGTTTCCGCCTGATGGTTCAGGCATTGGTGCTGGAGCTTCGCAAATTGACTTACGCTACCTTACCTCTAAGCGTGTCCTTGTGCTTGTTGACGGCAAGCGCTGGATTAGGGGCTCTTCAGCGTCTGGCGTCTCTGGCGCAGTTGACCTGAATACAATCCCTACCGGCATTATCAAATCCATTGAAGTCTTACAGGACGGCGCCTCGACCATATACGGGTCTGACGCTATTGCCGGTGTGGTTAACATTAAAACACGCGACGACTATGAAGGCATCAGGGGCTCCGCCTATTACGGCCAATACGGCGAAGGCGACGGAGAAAGCCAGGAATATGATATTTCCTGGGGTGCTGAAACTGAGAAAGGCCGTGTTCTTGTTGATGTGAGCTATACCAAGCAAGGTGCTGTAGAAGCCGCCGACCGCGAAATCTCGGCTTTTGCCATTCCTTTTGAAAACCTGGGAGCATCTTCAGGTACACCACAAGCTCGACTGGTGTTCTCAAACAGTTTTGGTGATATTACGCTAAATGATGGCGTTGTTGGCCTGCCAAGGTTTGACCCTGATGATCCAACAGGGCCAAATTCTGACTATCATGCGTTCACGATTAATGATCGCTTCAACTATTCGCCTTTTAACAAACTCTCAACACCAAACGAGCGGGTCAATATTTTTGCCAAGGCGGAGTATGATCTAGCTGATACGATTACGCTCAGAACAATAGCGAGCTACAACAATCGTAAATCCGTTAGCCAAGCAGCGCCCGAGCCTCTGTTCTTCGGACCTGGTGCAGGTGCAGGTTTCTGGCTGGACAATTTGGTGATCTCTGCTGACAACCCCTTCAACCCTTTTGGCGTCGACATAGATTCTAGTAACTTTGTCTTTGGTGGCAGACGACCTATTGAAGCTGGACCCCGTGTCTTCCGGCAAAATGTCGATACATGGTATGTATCTGGCAGCCTCGACGGCCAGCTTGACTTTGGTGATCGAAACTGGTTCTGGGACGTTAGCGCCACATGGGGCCAAAATCAGGCAAATCAGCAAAAAACCGGGGCTTTTAACGCCCGCAAAATTCAGGATGCAGTTGGCGACCCTGCTATTTGCGCGGCCATTCCCGGATGTGTGCCTTTCAACCTTCTGGGTGGCCAGGGCGACGGCAGCGGCACAATCACACAAGCCATGCTTGACTATGTAACCTTCATACAGAAAGACGAAAGCCGGCAAAGACTGTTTGATCTGTCCGCTAACATATCGGGAGATATTATTGACTTGCCAGCTGGCCCGCTTGGTGCGGCATTCGGCTGGGAGTACAGGGAAGAAGAAGGCTCTTTCGTTCCTGACAGCGTTGTATCAAGCGGCGAAACGGCAGGTGTGCCTGCAAGCCCAACAGCGGGCCAAATTGACGTCAAAGAATTTTACGGTGAAGTAAACGTGCCGCTAATTTCCGACGCAGCAATAGCAAAAAGCCTGGCACTGAATGCTGCTTTCCGTACCTCAGATTATAATACCTCTGGCAGTTCAACTGTCTTCAAAGTTGGCGCTGCATGGCAGGTGAATGATGATCTGACGGTTCGGGCCAATTGGTCCGAAGGTTTGCGCGCACCAAACATTGGTGAGCTGTTCAACACGGGCTCACGCTTTGACAGCACGATCATTGATCCGTGCGACACTGTGGCGAACACCACAGTACCCGCGAACTGTGCCGTCCTCGGCGTCCCTGACGATCATCAGCAGCCTGGCCCGCAGATCAGTGTAACCACAGGCGGCAACCCTGATCTGGTTCCTGAAACCGCGGAAACATACACGGTTGGTATGACCTTCAGCCCGCAAAGCCTTGCAGACTCTATGGGGCTTGCAGGTATCACATTTGAGGCAAACTATTATAATATCGCCATGAAAGACGTGATACAGGCACCGAATGCGTCTGATATTCTACGCGGCTGTGTGGAAACATTGGCGGATGTGTTCTGTGATGCCGTGAACCGCACATCTACAGGTATTGTAACCCGAATTGATGGCATTCTGACCAACATCTCCGCCATCGATACGGACGGCTTTGATTGGTCCATCAGCGCCGAAACAGAAGCTGCCGATTGGGGCCAGCTCCGGTTCAAATGGTTGAACAGCCATTTGTTCAGCTTCGAAGAAAGCACACCCAACGCCGACGGCGGCATTGACGTTGTCGAACGGGCGGGCACTGAACTTGGATCGCCAGAGCGTGCTTATATCAAGTTCAAATCTTCCCTGTTCGTGGATTGGACCCGCGAGGAATGGAACGTCGGTGTTACTGTGCGCTACCTGGGCAGCGTAACCGAGGCATGCGGAGGCACCATTGGTGCTTTTGGCTTCACGCAGCACTGCTCGGAAGGGGCTGACGGCAATACGCTTGACAGCATTGTCTATACAGACTTGCAAGTAACCTACAATCCTGAAATGTGGGACAGCCGCTACAGCTTTACGGTTGGCGTACAGAACCTATTCGATGAAGATCCTCCGTTTTGCTCAACCTGTGACCTCAACAATTTTGACGGCACAGTGCACCAGCTTCCAGGTCAGTTCTTTTATGGCCGTGTAGGGTTCAATTTCTAAGGAATAGAACACCACACACAAGAAAGGCGCTACCCGAGGGTGGCGCCTTTTTTTTGAGCGATAAATACTGCCAAATTATCGCTGCATTTATTCGGCCGCGTTGAATCCCAATACTGACTTCACTTCAAGGAAGTCCTGGAAGGCGTGGTCGCCCCACTCGCGGCCATTGCCGGACTGCTTGTAGCCGCCAAACGGCGCTGTCATATCACCGGCGGCACCGTTAATATAAACCATTCCGGTTCTGAGCTTAGACGCTACCCGCTGCGCGCGGCCCACATCGGCAGACTGAACGGCACCCGAAAGGCCGTAAGGGCTGTCGTTTGCGATGTGGATTGCTTCGTCTTCGTCCGCATAGCCGATAATGGAAAGTACGGGTCCAAACACTTCTTCGCGCGCGATGGTCATATCTGGCGTTACGTTTGCAAAAACCGTTGGTTTTACAAAATAGCCCTCATCCAAACCTTCAGGCCGACCTGTACCGCCCGCAACAAGCTTTGCGCCCTCGTCGATACCAACCTGAATGAGCTGGTCAACTTTTCCGAACTGCGCCTTGTGCGCAATAGGGCCCATATAGGTGCCTTCGCTATTTGGGTCACCGACAGTAACGGATGCAGCTGCACGGGCCGCGATTTCAGCCGCTTCGTCCATACGGTCGTGCGGCACCAGCATACGGCTAAGAAGCGTGCAGGTTTGCCCGGTGTTTCGCATTGCGCCTAAGGTTTCCCGCGTAACTGCCTCCTCAAAATCCGCATCATCCAGTAGAATATTCGCGGACTTTCCGCCAAGCTCCTGCGCCACTCGTTTAATGGTATCGGCAGCGTTTTTCTGCACTGCCGCCCCCATACGGCTCGAACCAGTAACGGACATCATATCAATATCCGGATGACCAGACATGGCCTCGCCAACTGTTAAGCCGTCGCCGTAAACTACGTTATAAACGCCAGCAGGGATGCCCGCCGCATGTACCATTTCCGTGAACAGCTGGCAGCTGTAGGGCGCCACTTCGCTTGGCTTCAACACCATGGTGCAGCCCGTGGCGATTGCCGGAGCAACCTTGCAGGCGATCTGGTTGATGGGCCAGTTCCAAGGGGTGATCATGCCCACCACACCAATGGGTTCCTTCACAATGCGTGTGGGGCCGCGGTCTTCCTGAAAGCTGTAGGTTTTTAATATCTCAAGTGCTGTCATAAGATGCCCTATGCCAGACGGTGCGTGCGCCCCGTTGGCGAGCTTCACGGGCGCGCCCATTTCCTCAGTAATGATCGCCGCCATCTCACCCATGCGCTTTTGGTACTCAGCGATCAAGTTCGCCAGCATTTCCATGCGGTCTTCGCGGCTAACGAACGCGAATGTCTCAAACGCCTTTTTTGCTGCGGCAACAGCTTTGTCCACATCAGCGGGGGTACCTAAAATCATTTCGCCAGATTTTTTCTCGGTCGCCGGATTTATGATATCCAGCATATCGGTTCCCGTGGAATTTACCCAGGCGCCGTCGATATAATGTTTGTGAAGCTGATGCATTTAAACTCTCCCATTCTTGCCGCCATTAAATGGGGCGAAAACACGCCCATGGCAAGCCAAATAAGCAACTATTGAAGAAAAGTCCGGGCCCTGGAGTCTATAGTTCGATTTGGTGCGCGCTATATAAGCCCAGCGCTTTTGTCTAACCGTCTGCGAAACATTTTTCGCCAGCGATTTGGCATCCAGCGCTGTAAGCGGTCTATCATGCGCGCGTCTTTTCCAACCAAAATCCGGTACTGGTTATTATTAACACCGTTGAGAATAATCTCTGCCGCTTGCTCTGGTGTAGTGATTGCGGCCTGCTTGAAGTTCGCCTGCATGCTTTCCATATCGTTTTTGCCCGACATGGTATTAATATGCTTGCCGTGCGCCACAATGCCTGTATCCACGCCGCCTGGATGCACCGAATGAATTTGCACGCCGGTGCCTTCCAGTTCGTAAAAAATGCTTTCATTAAAACCTTTCACCGCATGCTTGGCAGCACAATAAGCTGACTGGGTTGGCACGCCGATATGGCCAAATATGCTGGAAACATTGATGATGTGGCCACTGCCGCGCTTCAGCATTTCGGGCAGGAATGCTTTGGTGCCGTGAACAACGCCCCAGAAATTAATGTCCATCAGCCATTCAAAATCTTCATAGGTCATTTTTTCGGCAGTATCAGAAAGCGAAACGCCAGCGTTGTTGAACACAGCATCAACACCACCAAACAATTTTTCAGCGTCCGAAGCAGCTTCAAATACTGCATCTTTTTTAGCAACATCCAGCACGCGCGCCTGCACATTCACCTGCTTTTGTTTCAGTTCCTCTTCGACCTTTTTGAGGTCGTCCTCGTTTATATCCGTGATGTAAACCGAGGCACCTTCACTGGCGAGCTTATGGGCCAGCGCCCTGCCAATGCCTGATCCCGCACCGGTGATGAAGGCTGATTTGATACTGCTGCTCATAGAAACTCCTACTCGGTTGCCCAAAAGGGCTCAAAAAATGTAGCGATATCTTTTATTGCCCTGCGCGACTCCGGCACCATCGCCGCCGACATATGCCACACGTGGTAAACCTTGGGCCAGACATCCAGCTTTGAAATGCCGCCAGCTTCCGTAATTTTCTTTGCCAACCGCACGCTGTCGTCGAGCAGTATCTCGTCCTTGCCTACCTGTATTAGAATCGGCGGCAAGCCAGACTGATCCCCAAAAAGAGCCGAACAGACCGGATCGGTTGCTTCCAGCTCACCACGAAAACGGTCGCCTCCGGCAACGAGCGCCTTTCCGTCCAGAAGCGCTTCTTTTTCCTGGTTGTCTTTGACACTGTCCCCTGTTCCGGTGATATCCACCCAGGGCGCGATCAGTGCCGATGCCAACGGCAATGGGCGGCCGCTATCACGGATAGCCAGCATCATTGAATGAGCCAAGCCACCACCCGCGCTGTCGCCACCAATCACCAGGGCTGCAGCGGGCAGTTTCTTTTTAATATAGTCATAGGCTGCCAGACTTTGGTGCAGTTGAACTGGGGCCTGTGCGTGCGGCACCAAGGTGTAGTCCAATAGAAACACGCGCGCCTTACACGCCTTTGAAAGAAAATAACCAAAATTATGGTAGGCCTTTGGACTGCCCCATATATAGCCGCCACCATGCAAATAATAATAGACCCTGTCGTCGCGGGCACCGGGCGCTGAAATCCAGTCCCCGAGGGTGCCGTCTTCGTCGACATGCTCGATAAGCGCATCCTTTGGCACCTTCGGCATTTTGCCTTCCAGCTCGGTGAGTATTTTTCTGAAATGTTCGCCCAACTGCTCGGGCGAAGCGCCCTGCATTGACTTTGGTCTAAAAACTTTCCTGAGCTGACGTTTCACCAGCCAAAGGCGTATCGACATGCACCCACCCTCACATTTTTATGTTTCCCCTCAGCCTTGACAAGCATCGGACGGGTCATATTAATGACATTCATTATACAGTCAATGCTTGGATTTTTCATGAAAAACAACCACACCGCCGAGGACTGCTACATTATGTATGGTAGTCCGCCATCGCTATACAGCGGCAAGGTGCGCAGCTACCTGCGGAAAAACCGGCTACCGTATTTTGAGCGCTTAACGTGCCACCCTGATTATGCCGGGAAAATCATGCCTGCGGTGGGCCGCTATGTGATACCGGTGCTTGAAAGCCCGGATGGCACAATCGTACAGGATACAAGTGAAATCATTGACTTTCTGGAAACCCGTCATGGCGAACCGTCCGTTTATCCCGAAGGGGCGAAACAAAAGATAACGGCGCTAATTCTGGAATTATTCGGCGACGAAGGGCTCTTGCGTCCGGCCATGCATTACCGCTGGAACTTTGACGAAGACAATGATGACTTCATCTCGCTGGAGTTTGGTCGTTTTATGGCCCCTACCGCACCTGACGCTGAGGCCAAAACCTTAGCAGCGCCGGTAAAAGCACAAATGAGCGGGTTGTTACCAGCGTTGGGAGTTACAGCCAAAACCATACCCGCCATCGAAGCCGGGTATGCAGAGCTGCTCGCGGCTCTTGATGCGCATTTACTGGAACAGCCTTATCTGTTTGGCGGTCGTCCAACAATAGCTGACTATGGGCTGTATGCGCCCTTGTATGCCCATCTGGGCCGGGACCCGGCACCGTCTCTAATCATGAAAAAAACCGCCAACAGGGTTTGGCGATGGGTTGAGCGCATGACCGCGCCTGATCTGGACAAGCCAGAATTTCCCGATATGCCCGACACTCTGTTTGAGGATGACAAAGTTCCAGCCACATTGGCCAATATTCTCAAGATCGTCGCCATTGATTATCTGCCTGAAATCACAGGCCTTGTTGACTATCTCAATGGTTATATTTCAGAAAATGAAATAACCGAGGGCGCACTGGTTATTACCGACCCTGCAAAACGGTCGCTGGGTGGCTTCCAAACCGTTATCAGGGATACGGACCACCGGCTCGTGGCCCGTCACTATTGCCTCTGGATGTTGCAGCGCGTGCAAGACGCCTATGATGCACTTTCTGAAACCGAGCAGGCCGACGTTCGGTCAATGCTACAAAACGTGGGCCTGGCAGCCCTTATCGACCATAAATGCGCCCGGCGGATTGATCGGGTCGATCACAAAGAAGTTTGGGGCGCTCTAATATAGGTGGCCCGTCTGAATAAACTCATCTATACACTGGCTTATCTCCACCACCGATTTATTGAGCCTTTGCTTGCCGCGAATTAGGCAAAAGTGCCAGCTTGCATAAGTTAATGATATTCATTAACTTATGCCTCATGGGGCAGTCATACTTATTGAAAAATTGGGCCAAAAACAGATGGTAAGCAACGAACCTGCCGGAAAAGCAAAACGCGCCGATGTGACACGAACCGCGCTTATCGAAGCTGCGGAACGCCTGATCGCCAAAAAAGGGCTGGCAGACGTGTCCACACGAGAGATCCTACAGGAAGCCGGGCAAAGAAACCAGTCTGCTCTGCAATATCATTTTGGCTCCAAAGAAGGTTTGATCCGGGCAACCATTAACGAACGCACCAGCCAGATTGACCTCCGCCGTATGGAATTGCTGAATAAAATTGGCGAAAACCCGTCGTTGCGACAGATACTAGAGGTTCTGGTGCTACCCCTATGCGAGTTGATAGATAATGATGCCGCCGGGAAAAATTATCTGATCTTTCTGGCCCAAGCCATCACTCAGCCAAACTGGGACCTTCGCGCCGCCATCAAGGAATTCAAGATTACAGCGCTAGACCGCACATACGAGCTTTACGACAAAAAACTTTCGCATCTAAGCGATGAGGAGCGTCAGCTGCGGCAAGCTGTTGGCTTCGACATTACTATCCTGGCGCTAAAGCGCTGGAGCATGGCCGAAAAAACACCGCGGAGAACCTTGCAAGAAATCACAGATTTTGTGATTAACTCCACGATTGCTGTTGTCGAAGCATAGGGCAACCGCCTTCTATATTCGCCTACAGCCAATAAATTTACCTGATGCTATTTGAATTTCCGCAGAGCGCCCCAATTTACCCTCTATGGTATTTTAATCTGCTTGGCCGTTCGGCGCCTTTGCCCAAGGAGGAAATCAAATGACACTAACAGTATGCGGCCTTGCTGGCTCACCGTTTTTTCGCAAAATCTGCACCCAGCTCAATGAAAAAAGCATCGACTATAAAGTCGAAAACCTAAATCCATTTCAGGCAGGCGACGAGTTCACCGCCGTAAATCCTGTGCGGCGCATTCCGCTCCTGAAAGACAGCGATGAGGGCGACGATTTTGTGCTGGCTGATTCCACTGCAATTTTTCAGTATATTGAGCGCAAACACCCGGAGCCATCATTGCTGCCCAAAAGCAACGCCGACTTTGGCCGTGCTTTGTGGTTTGAGGAATATGCCGACACGGAGATGGCGACAAAAATAGGCCTCGGTGTTTTTAGAAACATAGTATTTCCGCAAATGGCCGGGGGCGAACCCGACATGGAAAAAGCGCTGGCAATTGTCCGCGACAAACTGCCCGCAATACATGACTATCTTGAAGGCCAGCTTGAAGGCAAAAACTGGCTTGTAGGGGATAGTTTTGGGCTCGCAGATATTTCGGTTGGTGTTCAGTACGGCAACCTGGCCTTCACGGGCTACTCGCCTTCCGCCGAGCGCTGGCCGAACCTGGCCGCTTATATGAAGCGCATTGGCGGGCAGGAAAGCTTCACCGCACCACATTTGCTGGCAACGAGGTTTTTTGCCGATATGAAGAAAATTGAAATCGATCCGGCCGAAGGCCTTTAGCGAAATCAATATCTATAGTCCCGATCTCAGACCTACAGAAGGATAAGCCTAACCGCCATCAAACGCGGAAAAGTCGGAATTTTATTCGCCCAAACGCCACAAAGGGCTTTGCCAAAAATGCCCGAAGGGTGGTAACAAAATACTATGGAAAAAACGCAGTCAAAAAACGCACCGATTACTGGCAACTGGATGATATATGGGGCCACCGGCTACACCGGCCGATTGATCACAGTTGAAGCCGTAAAGCAGGGCTTAACGCCCACACTTGCGGGCAGAAACGCCGAAAAAGTTTCCGCCATGGCTGAAGAGTTTGGCCTGCCCTGGTCGGCCTTTTCGGTTGATGACGAGGCGGCCGTAGAAATTGCTCTGCAGGACAAGGCCTTGCTTTTATCCGTAGCCGGACCCTTTTCCGCTACAGCCAACCAGATGATGAATGCCTGTATAAAAACCGGCACCCACTATCTGGATGTCACCGGTGAAATTTCGGTATTTGAGCTGGCGGCCGAAAAGGACGCTGCAGCCAAAAAAGCCGGGGTTACCTTGTTGCCCGGCGTTGGGTTCGACGTTGTACCAAGCGACTGTATCGCAGCCCATACAGCTGCGCGCTGCAAAAACCCTGTCGCGCTCACGCTCGCTATCAAAAGTGGCGGACTGGCGTCACGCGGCACGGCAAAAACCGGTGTCGAAGGCCTTGGACAAGGCATAGCCGTGCGCCGCGCCGGTAAGATCCTTTACGAGAAAGCTGGCAGCCTGCTACGCAATTTTGATTTTGGCAACGGCGCTGAAAAATATGTTGGCCTTTCGTGGGGCGATGTATCGACCGCCTACCACAGCACCAGCATTGGTGACATTGATGTCTATTTCCCGTATGATGGTCCGATAAAAAGCATGACCCAGATCAGCCGCCATTTGGGCCCATTGATGCGGTTAGGCTTTATGCAAAAATTCCTCAAGAAACAAATCGACAAAATACCCGCTGGCCCGACCACAAATCAGCGCGGCAATGCCGGGTCCATTGTACGGGCAGAAGTAACCGACAAAGACGGCTCTGTATTTATTTCACAGCTTGTCACGCCAAACGGCTACAGCCTAACAGCCCAGTCAGCTGTATTATGCAGCCAGAAAGTGATGGCAGGCGACACCACCCCAGGGTTTAAAACACCGTCGCTGGCATTTGGCGCGACGTTTGTTGATCAGCTTGACGGCTGCGTGCTCGAAGACCACTAGACGCCCAGCGAAACAGCACCGACCAGCTAAAGCTTTGCTTTCTGGTTAGATAGCAACCTGCGAGACTTTCAGGCCAGCGCTTGGTTTGCCAAAAAAGTAACCTTGGCCGTAATCCACGCCAATATCCCGCAGAAGTTCGGCGTGTTCCTGAGTTTCCACCCACTCGCCCACGGTAACAATACCCAAGTCTTTGCACAGCGTGACCATCGCCCGCAGATAGGCTCTGTCTTCCTTGCTGGTCGTGGCGTTACGCACGTAATCGCCGTCAATTTTCAGCGCATCAACAGTTAGCTTCTTGAGATACTGGAAGCCGGCAGCGCCAGCACCAAAATCATCCAGATACACCCTGAACCCAACAGCGCGAATTTCCTTTAGGGCCTCGCTTAAGGTTTCCAAGTCAGTGATCTGTGACGATTCTGTAATCTCAATTGCGAGATACTTGTTCAGGTCCTTGTTCCCCTTGAGCGTACTGATCAGGTCCAGAATAAATTCCGGGTCTGACAAGGACCGCCCAGAACAATTGATCGCTATGCCTGGCGCGGTGCCCGCACGCAGTAATTCCCTAAGTTTGGAGATTGTACGCGCCAATACCGCCCGGTCAAAATCGGCAATCAATCCAACCTCTTCTGCGAAACGGATCATCTCCCACTGAGATTTGATCATTTCCGGCAAATCAAAACGGGTAAGTGCTTCGAAATGGTGGGTGGAGCCTTTTTTCAAATGAACAATAGGCTGGTAGACCAGGGTAAATGCCCCGTCTTCAAGGACCTTCCTGAAAGCCACCACGCGCTCTGTGGTTTCGCCGATCAAAGTGGTGCAGTTTTGTTCAATTTGCGCCGTGTCAAAGCCCTCTGCCCCTGTGGCAAACTGTTGCAAGCTAAACATCATTGCCTTCATGCTGTCGGCCTGGCTTAGCTTGGCTTCAGATGCATCGATTGTGGCCGCGTCTATTGCCACACCCGTGGCTTTGCCTACTTCCGCCGCATAATCAACCTTGGCTGCCCCCTCTGCGCCTTTTTCATGCACAAAAGCGAACTTGTCTTCACCGAGCTTGGCCGCATGGTTGCCGCCCACAGAAAAGCTGCTCAAATATTCTTCAATTTCCTGCTGTTGCTGCTGATCCAGCTCACCGGAATCGCTACCGGCATCGATCAATGTAACCTGCATGTTTTCTTCGGCTTCAGGGTTGCCTTCAAAAAGCCCCTCCAGGCGCCCGAAAAACTCGCTCTTGTTTTCTTCCAGTTGCTCTGCTGGAGCCAGTTTGGCCTGTTTGGCCTGATCCTTCCCTACCCTGTAGGGTTTTGAAAGTACAAAATAATAGCGGTCTGCCGCATGGGGAAGCTTGGACATGAAGACAACATATTGTTCCCTCATGGAGCCCTTCGCGCCGACCGATATTTGGAACGGTCCCAACCGGTTTGCGCCGGTAAGCGTTTTGGCTGATGTCTGAATAAGGCCCCGACCGCGTTCCGTCAGCATATCCAGAAAATTTGTGTCACCTTTCTGTTTGGCATCAATGCCGAGCGTATTTTTTACCGCGCCGTCGGCGTTAAGGAGACGAAAATCAGAATCAAGTTCCAGCAGCAGGTCACCAACGCAAAATGCGTACCCTAAAAATCTGCCTGGAACCTTGCTCATTCACACCCAACTTTAAATTATTTTAGGCTCATCCGGCCCGTAATCCTTGTGACACAACTATGGTTATCAAAGCGTAAAGCTTTGAAGGGACGCAAAATAAATTCAAATAACTGCTTCAGCCTAGTGGCTTGACACTAAAATGCCAACTGCAAGCAGCAACTTAATCGCATTTTTTTCAATTCGCTTGCCAAACACCGTGTTGCAACTAGGTTTAGATACTGGGGTAAACATAAGAATCGAACAAAATAACAAGGCAGGCGACACATGGTCGGGGATTTTAAAGCGACAACAACACGGCGGACTATTCTTGGCTCTCTTGGCGTTGGCGCCACTATTGCCACTATGGGGCATGGTGCTATTGCGAGTGCCAAGGGCCCAAAATTTAGCCACGGCGTGGCGAGCGGAGACCCTACCCAGTCAAACGTAATATTGTGGACCCGTGCCATCGATCCTTCTGACCCTGCTAAAAACATCAGCGGGACCTGGCAGGTTTCTAAGTCTGATGCCTTTAAGGCAATCGTCGCTGAAGGGCCTTTCAAAACCGGCCCAAGGCGCGACCACACCGTTAAAGTTGATGCAGGTGGCCTTGAGGCGGGCCAAACCTATTATTACCGTTTCATAGTTGACGGTGCTCACAGCCCTGTTGGCAGAACCAAAACTTTACCAACCGGTAGTGACGCAGTTGATCTCGCCGTTGTCTCATGCTCCAACTATTCCCATGGGCATTTTCATGTCTATAAGGAAATATCAGAACGGGATTATCAGGCTGTACTTCATCTGGGCGACTATATTTACGAATATGCCGAAGGCAAATACGATAACCCCAAGGTATTGGCCCAAGGCCGTACCAGCAAGCCCAAAACGGAAATCATTTCCCTTGAGGATTACCGCACGCGCTACGCCAATTACCGCAGCGACGAAAACCTGCAGGCCGTGCACGCGGCGCACCCTTTCATTTGCGTTTGGGACGACCATGAAGTGGCCAACGACGCCTGGAAAGACGGCGCGGAAAACCACACGGACGATGAAGGGGACTTTAAAACCAGACAAAAGGCTGCGATCCGCGCCTATTACGAATGGCTGCCAATCCGCGAAACAGAGGCAACGGCAAAAGGCCAGATATACCGCAGCTTCCAGCTTGGCGATCTTGCGAACCTGATCATGCTTGATACGCGCCACATCGGCCGTGATGAACGCCTATGGTATCAAAAAGACCTGCCTATGCGCACCCTGCCCTTTGATTTTTCTGACCCGGAAAATCCAGTTGCCATTTTAAGCAAAACGGCAATGGACGCCGCCAATCCGGAAGCCATCAAGCAGATCACAGTGCCATTCTTACTTTCGAAGGACGGCGCAAAACCGATGACCGATTGGGCGCAGATCAAAACCCTTGATCCCAAAAGCTTGCCCAAAGGCTATAGTTATATTCCCGACGGCGAGAAGTTTAAATCAGACAAGCTCAGCGATGAAAGCCGCACCATTATGGGTCAGGAGCAGGAAGCCTGGTTTGAAGCCGAGCTCAAGGCCGCGAACAAGCCGTGGCAAATTATCGGGCAGCAGCTGCTCGCCGGCAAACTGGTGATGCCGCAAATCGCCGACGATGATCTCGACAAAAACAGCGACAAGGCCATTACACCCCCACAGATGGCGTTCTTTAGAATGCTGGGGAAAATGGGCCTGCCCCTAAATCTGGACGCATGGGACGGTTACGGTGCTTGCCGGGACCGCGTTTTTGCCAGCATAAAAGCACACGCAAATAACGCTGTTTTATTGGCTGGCGACACACACAACGCCTGGGCGTTTGATCTCACCGACAATGACGGCGACGCCATTGGTGTTGAACTGGGCACAGCGGGCGTAAGTTCACCGGGGCTGGAGTATTTCATTCCGGCCACGCCAGAGGTGGTCAGCAACTCGCTTTATACATCAAGCCCCGAATTAAGATACACAAACACCCAGCACCGCGGATGGATGTCGCTTCATGTTACCGCAGAAGAAATTGACGCAACCTGGCAATTTGTTTCTTCAGTTATCACCCCTGAGTATGAGCTATTGGACAGCAAAAGCATGAGCATCAAAAATGGTGCCCATAAACTCTCGGGATAAAATGAGGCTGCTTTCTTCCGGAAATACGTAGAAAGAATCGGAAGCCAGCAAGCTGGAAAAATAACCTGTGAAAACAGGGTATCCTTAGCCCATCCTGCGTTAGCTAATGCCTGAAAAACCGTTTTGAAATCCTGACTAAAACTTTTTTGATATTTCTCCCCTTGATAATGAATTCAAAACCATTACTTTGTATTTCAAAGTTCTTTGCAGACATGCAAGCGAACTAAAACAAAGGTTGTAACTCTGGCCAAACTTGTCATGTTGGTAGGGAGCGCAGTTTTTCAGTACCGTTGGAATGTGTTCGACTTAACGCCCACATTCACAACAAGCAATTTGTGAACCAGACCATCACGTCAGGGAGTGTAGTGTGGGCGATAAAAGCGAACTTTTAAATCAATTGAAAATTGATCGTACCGAGCATACGGAGACAGGAGGTCTGTCGCCCTTGATCGTCGGGGTTATTGCAACCATAGCGTTATTTGTTGGCGGATTTGGTGCCCTGTTTCTTTTTGGTGGTGAAACACCAGTCTCGGAGAAAGCTGTTGCTCAAACTGTAGCGCCCCAAAACTCTGCTGGAACTGAAAATTCCGCCAACAGCGTAGATACACCCGCGGCCGCGCCAGTGATTGAACAACCAGCAAACAGAAAAATACTGGATGCTTCTGGCTACATTACGGCGCGGCGCATAGCGACGGTTTCGTCCCAGGTGCTTGGGCTAATCACCGAGGTCCGTGTTGAGGAAGGCATGTTCGTTGAAAAAGACCAGATCCTCGCCAAACTGGACGGAGATATCGCAGCGGTGAACCTAAAGTTTGCAGAAGCGCAGCTTGCCGCAACAGAAGCGCGAGTTGGCAGCATCAAAGCAAACCTGAGCGAAGCAGAACGCGTGCTCGCGCGCGCCACCAAACTCAATGCTTCAAACTATTCGAGCGAAGCAAGCGTGACACGCGCGCAAGCAAATGTTGATAGCCTCAAGGCCAATCTTGTTAGCGCCGACGCAGACATAACCGTCGCAAGGCTCGAAGTGAAACGTCAGCGCGAGCGCCTTGAATATTTTACAATCACAGCACCTTTTGCGGGCGTTGTAACAGTTAAAAACGCCCAGCCCGGCGAAATTGTATCGCCGAGCTCTGCGGGAGGCGGTTTCACCCGCACCGGCATTTGCACGATCGTCGATATGGCGTCACTGGAAATCGAGGTTGATGTGAACGAAGCTTTCATCGGCCGGGTGTTTGCGGGGCAGAGAGTTGAAGCCAACCTTGATGCATACCCAGACTGGGACATCGCCGCGTCGGTAATTGCCATAATTCCCGCAGCCGACCGGGCAAAAGCAACAGTACGCGTTCGCATCAAAATTGAAGATAAAGACAGCCGCATCCTGCCTGATATGGGCGTGCGCGTGGCGTTTCTGAAAGCTTAAAAACGGCCAATAATTGGGCACAACACACCCGAGTTAGCGACAAAGAGGACCAAACATCATGAGTAATATTCTTTATGACCTGCGGAAAATTTCCAAAAGTTTTATCAAAGGCAAGGAAAAAATCACGGTTTTTGACGGGCTCGACATGTCGATCAAAAAAGGTGACTTTCTGGCAATCATGGGGCCGTCCGGATCCGGCAAAACCACACTCCTTAACTTGCTCGGCGGCGTGGACCAGCCCACAGGCGGCGAAGTATGGTTCGATGAAGCTCGAGTAGATACACTGTCGGAAAGCGAATTAGCCCGCTGGCGCGCCAACAATATCGGTTTCATTTTCCAGTTTTATAATCTGATGCCAATGCTGAACGCGGCCCGCAATGTAGAGCTGCCACTTTTATTGACAAGCCTCAGCAAAAAACAGCGCAAAAAAAGCGTAGAAACCGCCCTTGAGCTGGTGGATCTGGCTGACCGCGCGAAACATATGCCGTCTGAGATGTCAGGCGGCCAACAGCAGCGTGTGGCGATCGCTCGTGCCATTGTTTCAGACCCGAAACTGATGCTGTGCGACGAACCTACGGGAGATCTGGACCGCAAAACCGCCGACGAAATTCTTGAAATGCTACAGCTTTTAAACCGCAAATTTGGCAAAACCATTGTCATGGTTACGCACGACCCAGAGGCGGCGAAATACGCGAAGCGCACACTCCATCTCGATAAAGGAGTTTTTATTGAGAAGGAACTGGTGGCATGAGCGATTTATATCTCATCTACAAAAACCTGATCCGAAAGCCGCTCAGATTTTTTCTCACCCTATTCGCAATTTTCGTTGCCTTTCTCATATACGGCGCCCTTACCGCGTTTGATACGGCTTTCCACGCCGGAGTGGAACTTTCCGCCGACGACAGGCTCATCACCGTGAATAAGATCAACTTCACTCAGCCCTTGCCCATATCCTATGTGCGAAAGGTTGAGGCCGTGGACGGTATCGCGGCCGTTGTCCATATGAACTGGTTTGGCGGCTATTATCAGGACCCTAAAACGCAAATTCAAACATTTGCCGTGGACCAAACAAAGCTGCTGTCGGTTTACGGGGACGATATTATCATCGAGCCCGCTGAACACGCGGCCTGGCTGCAAAACAGGCAGGGACTTGTAGCGGGCCGGGCAGTAGCCGAAGCGCACGGCTGGAAGGTCGGCGATAGAATTCCGCTCAGTTCCAACATTTTTTCACAGAAAGACGGCCGCACCAGCTGGGATTTCGATATCGTCAGTATTTATACCGGTTCAAGTGCCCAAATTGATACCAACGGCATCTATATCCGGTATGATTATTTCAACGAAACCAATTCTTTTGGCGGCGATTATATTGGCTGGATGGGCATTCGGACCAAAAACCCTTCATTGAATGAAAAAGTTATCAAAGACATTGATGACATGTTTGTAAATTCCCCTTATGAAACCGAAACAGTGCCGGAAAAGGCCTTTGTAAAAGGCTTTCTCTCCCAACTTGGCAATATCAGCTTGATGATCACTTCTGTGGTTTTTGCGGCTTTCTTCATTATTTTGGTTGTGGTCGGCTTCTCAATGGTGCTCGCGGTGAAAGAACGTACCAGCGAAATTGGCGTGATGAAAACACTTGGGTTTCGCTCTGGCCGCCTTTTCAGAATGGTCTTAGGGGAAAGCTTTATGCTGGTTTTTGTTGGTGGAACCCTGGGCTTGTGGGCCGCTACCGGCTTTCTTGGGCTTTTAAACAATGTGCCGCAGTTTCCTGTTCCCGACATTATTTTAACGCAGGCAATCATTCTAGAATCGATAGGTATTATGGCGTTGCTTGGATTGATCACCGGGATCATTCCTGCCGCTTATGCGCTCAGGCTTAATATCATCACTGCGCTCAGCAGGCGTTAGGAAAGGAAAAAAAATGATAAACAGCTTTTCCCAAATCTGGATTGTAATTCAAATGAATATCCGCAGCCTGCCGCAACGTTTTTGGATGTCATTCGCAGCCGTACTTGCTGTGTCAGTAGTCGTCGCGGTATTGCTTTCCTTCCTTGCCATGAGCAACGGCTTCAAAAAAACGCTGGAAGGCGCTGGTTCAGAGGAAGTCGCCATTGTTACGCGCAGTGGCTCAAAGTCTGAGCTCAACAGCGTGCTATCGAGAGATATCGTCAATATCATTACAACCGCTCCAGGCATTGCACAAAACACGGCTGGTCAGCCTGTTTATTCGCCCGAATTATATGTTGTTGTGGACGGCATTAAAAAATCGAGCAACACCAAAGCCAACCTGCCCATGCGCGGAATTTCGGCAGCGGGTTTTGATCTGCGCGACCATGTTGACATTGTGGCAGGCCGCATGTTTGAAACTGGCACCAACCAGATCATCGCGGGCGAGGCCGTACAGCGTGAATTTTCCGGCTTTGAACTAGGCAAGACTGTCCGGTTTGGGAAAACTGAGTGGACGGTGGTGGGTATTTTCAGCACCGGGGGTTCGGCATTCGAAAGTGAATTATGGGCTGAGGCTCGCACTCTTCAAAGCCAATTCAGGCGAGGGACCAGCTTCCAAACCGTGCGTATTCGCCTTGCAGAACCCGGTGATACTGATGGGTTGCTGGCCATGGAAAAAAATGACCCGCGTTTATCGTTGGACATCCAAACTGAAGCTGAGTTTTTCAAAGAACAAGGTGAAGCTATCGGCGGCATGGTTTATTTGGGGTGGGGCCTGAGCATTATCATGGGGCTTGGCGCCCTCGCTGGTGCCCTCAACACCATGTATACGTCCGTTTCCTCGCGAGAGCAGGAAATAGCAACACTACGCGCCATAGGGTTCAGCAATGTCTCTGCCTTTTTTGGCACACTGTCAGAATCTCTTGTTCTCTCACTTATGGGCGGCATTTTCGGCGCTGTCATTGCCTATATTTTTATGGATGGACTGTCATCATCAACAATGGGGGCTGGTTTTACACAGGTGGTTTTCACCTTCAAACTCAGCCCTGAACTTTTCCGGCAAGCCGTGTTTTTGGCGCTGGCAATTGGCCTTGTTGGAGGCATTTTTCCGGCGTGGCGGGCTGCCAGATTGCCGGTTGTGCTGGCGTTCCGGGGCGGTGTTTAGCCATAAGAAAACTGGGCCACGACCGGACAAAAGTGGGCTTTGATCCATAAACAAAGGGCAGGATATTTCCTGCCCTTTTTTGTCAGTGATGGTGCCCGCCGCCAGCGCCTGCTGGCACCCTTATATTGTCCACCAGATCCTGTACTTCCGCAGGCGGTGCCGGTGTGAAGCGGTCCACTGTGAAGGCAACGCCGAAGTTTATCAGCATACCAATGAGGCCAATGCCCTCGGGTGAAATACCAAACCACCAGTTTGCCGCCCCATTTGCCTCGGGGCTGATAAATTTGAAATAGACGATATACGCCACCGTAAACAAAAGCCCGGCCGCCATGCCCGAAATCGCACCTTCCTTGTTCATCTTTTTCGAAAAAATGCCCATCAATATAGCTGGGAACAGACTGGCGGCAGCAAGGCCAAAAGCGAAGGCCACCACCTGCGCCACAAAGCCAGGCGGGTTAATGCCCAGATACCCTGCAACGAGTATCGCTGCGGCGGCGGCGAGACGCGCCGACATCAGCTCTTTTTTGTCGCTCAGATCTTTTGCAAAAGTTTTCTTGAGCAGGTCGTGGCTCACGGCCGCCGATATCACCAGCAAAAGCCCAGCCGCAGTAGAAAGCGCCGCCGCCAAACCACCAGCCGCCACCAGCGCGATCACCCAGTCGGGCAGACCCGCAATTTCAGGGTTGGCCAGCACCATGATATCGCGGTCAACATAAACTTCATTTTCGCTCGGCGTGGGTGCGTTCACGATCGTGCGCTCGCCGTTCTCGCCGCGTTCGCCGCTATCATACTCCGCGTCAAACACCGGCTTGCCTTCAAAGGGTGCCCCTGCCCTATATTGCACTGTGCCGTCGCCGTTTTTGTCACTCCATGCGATCAGCCCCAGGTTTTCCCAATTTTTAAACCAGCCGGGTGTATCGCTATAGCTGACCTCATTCACACTTTGGATAAAGTTGATGCGGGCAAAGGCACCCACCGCCGGTGCTGTTGTGTATAGAAGCGCGATAAACACCAACGCCCAACCGGCGGACGTACGCGCGTCAGACACTTTTGGTACCGTAAAAAAGCGCACGATCACATGGGGCAAACCCGCTGTGCCGACCATCAAGGCGGCGGTGATAGCGAATACATCAATGGTTGATTTGGTGCCGTCCGTATAGGCAGTGAAACCAAGCTCAACCAGCGCACCGTCTAGCTTCTCTAAAACCGTCCGGTCGCCATCACCGATAATTTCAGCCCCCAGTCCAAACTGGGGCACTGCATTCCCGGTAATGAGAAGCGAGATAAAAATCGCAGGCACAGTATAGGCAAAGATCAGCACACAATACTGCGCCACCTGGGTATAGGTGATGCCCTTCATGCCGCCGAGCACCGCATAGACAAAAACAATCGCCATGCCGATAACAACACCGAGGTCGATATCCACCTCAAGGAAGCGCGAAAAGACAATGCCAACGCCGCGCATTTGCCCGGCAACATAGGTGAAACTGATGAAAATCAGGCACACCACGGCCACGAGGCGCGCGGCATCTGAATAGTAGCGGTCACCAATAAACTCCGGCACGGTAAATTTGCCGTATTTCCGGAGGTACGGCGCGAGCAGAAGCGCGAGCAAAACATAGCCGCCGGTCCAGCCCATCAGATACACCGAGCCGTCATAACCAAGGAAGGCGATCAGCCCCGCCATGGATATGAAAGACGCGGCGCTCATCCAGTCAGCCGCGGTGGCCATACCGTTCACAACCGGGTGCACGCCCGCGCCCGCCACGTAAAATTCCTTGGTGGTGCCAACGCGCGACCAGATGGCGATGCCAATATAAAGGCTGAAGGAAATGCCGACAAAAATATAGGTGAGAGTTGCTGCGTCCATGGGTCTAATCCTCCACGCCGAACTTGCGGTCCAGCGCTCGCATTTTGCGCGCATAGATGAATATCAGGACAACAAACACATAGATCGAGCCCTGCTGGGCAAACCAAAAACCAAGCTTGAAACCAAAAAACTGTATCTCATTGAGCCAGTCGACAAGCAAAATACCAAAGCCAAAGGAAACCACGAACCAAACCACCAACAGCTTGGCGAGCAGCCGCAAGTTCGCTTTCCAGTAGGCCGACCGGCTGTCGCCGTCGTCAGCTGTGCTGCTTTTATCATCGCTCATGAACGCTCCCCCTAGAAATAGATACCCTCGGCGCAGAGCTTGGAGAATTGCGGCCCCAGCGTCAATCTCGAAATAGAGAAAGGGTGGCGCTAGCGAGCAGTGTCGTAAGTGATGTCGAGCCCGTAAATGCCTCGACTTCTAAACGCCAAACGAAGCCCGGGAAAATTCAAATGGTTTTCTTTCAATGTGAATTCAGGACTGAGCATGGTAGAAGAGGCAAAAAGAAGAGACGCTGATAATGCAAGATAAACATAGTGAATGGTTTCCTTTGGTAGGTATTTCAGTCTTCAAGTTTGGGGAACCTTTATCTCACTACTTTGCAAAATACTCATTAGTTGAGAATGAAGAACTCTATATTGAAAAGGGCGGATGGCGAACATATAATGTGCCAGATTCCCAGATTCTCATTTCTGTTGAGAAAGACCAATTAGTCTCGATTTCTTGCTACACAAGTTTGAATTATAAAAATCGAAATTTGATTGGGCTACCTATTGCCGCAGTTATAAAAATTGTAGGGGTATTGCCTAAATATGGCGACCCGGTATGGTTGGATGAGGAAGAACAACAAATTACAGCAGAATTTGACAATGTTGGGTTAATGCTTTGGTTGGACGGTAATAAGGTTGTCGTTTCAGCTGATGTTACCGGGCCAACCTAAGTATCTGCTATGTCCTAATGCAATAATACATATTATATAATTAACCGGCCAAACCGGCTCATCGCCCTGTGCCCATCCAGTTTTGGTGCGCAGATGGCAGGTTACGACACGGGACCCAGAAGACAAACCCAAATGAGAGATAGTGCCTTTACCTATGGTCAAGCCTTACTCTGGTTTCTGGACCCCGGATCGCCTCCGCCGCGTACGCGCCGGGTTTGGGGGTGACCTTTTGATTGGTTCATTCGTCCGCAGCTAAAGTCGTGATATTCAGTATGTAACCACATTAAAAAGGCGCGCCAGACCCATATCCGGCACGCCTTTTCAAACTCTCAAAACTTATAGGCCCGCTTTAAGCGACGGCTTTATAGTCCACTTCTTCTGTCGCCAGCGCTTTTTGGTAGGCCGGGCGCGCGATCACCTCGCGGATCATGCGCTCTACATTTTCGCCGAGCGTGATTTTCACCGGGAAATATCCACCCCAGTTGGCATAAACGCTTAGCCAGATATCAGCAATTGTTGGCGTATCGCCTGCCACAAAGCGTGTTTTGGCGAGCTGGTCATCAATAGCTTTCCAGTTGGCAGAAATTTTGTCCGCTAGTACTTCCGAAAATTTGGTTTTTTCGGCACTGTCTTCCATCATGAAGGTCGCAGCGAACAGTTTGGCATAATTGGCGTGCACAGTGGCGTTAGCAATCATCATCCAGTCAAATACCCTCCATTTGGCATCGCCCGATGTTGGCAACAGGTCACTAGGGTGCTTTTCCGCCAGATAATGCATAATCGACGCGCCTTCGTGCAGCAGCAAATCACCGTCTTGCAAAACCGGCACTGAGCCAAAAGGTACCTGCTTTTGGAAGTCTTCGTCGCCGTGCTCTATGAGCCGAACATCTTGTCCGAGCTCATTTAAAAATACGTGAACGCCCAATGAGCAAGAGCCCGCTTTGGAATAAAGTTTATACATTTCAATACCTTCCTGGTTATGTGTTGGGCCAGAAGCTGATCCCATGACCCGGTCTTACAGAACAGGAGTTTATATAGGTGCTATGATTACTTTTTTATACCACCTAACTGTGGTATACCTCATTTTAGAGTTGCCGATTGGTAACCAGGTGAACATCTTGAAAGCAACTGAAGAAAAGGAAACCAAATATGGTTGCACGGCGAAAAAGCAAGGTAGAACCCCACCCTAGTGGCTGCCCGCTAGATAAATGCATGGGGATTATCGGCGGGGCCTGGACACCAAATATCATTTGGTTTCTGGCTGGTCAGCCGCGGCGTTTCAGCGAGCTGAAAAGCGATATTGAAGGCATTTCAGCCAAAATGCTAACAACGCGCCTCAAAAAGCTGGAATCAGAGGGCATTGTTTACCGCGAGGTGATGCCTACATCGCCGCCCACGGTGGAATATAGCCTTACCGAGCTGGGCCAGGAACTTCAACCCGCCATTGACGCCATTGTCAGTGTGGGCCACCGCCTGAAAGAACACCGGAATGGGTTAGCTGCCCAGTAGGGCATACAGCAAGCGCGAATTTTAAAAGGTCGTCGTCCCGTGCTCTTCTGCAAGCAGGTTGCGACAGGGGACCCAGAAAACAAAAATGTCTTCGCCTCCAGCGAAGCCTTTATTTAGCCTCTGGACCCCGGATCGTCTCCGTCGCTACCGCGCCGGGTCCAGGGTGATGAATGCGGTGTAAACACTGATTTTTCTACCCGCGCCTTACAGCTTTCGGTGTATTGGCCTTGGCGATTTTCCCGAGCGCATCAAACATCGGCTGGAACGCCGGGCGTTTCACATAGTTGCCCGCGCCTTTTACTGTGCGCAATTCGCCGTCCGCATATACATGCCGCCCGCCACTGATGGTGTGCCTGGCCAAGCCCTTCACTTCCATGCCTTCAAAAATATTGAAATCAATATTCTGGTGGTGGGTGTCCTTTGAAATCACCTTGGTGGCTTCCGGGTCCCACACCACAATGTCAGCATCAGCACCCACTGCGATCGTGCCTTTGCGCGGATAAATATTGAATATCTTTGCCGTGTTTGAGCTGGTGACCGCCACAAATTCCTGCGGTGTCAACTTGCCGGTATTCACCCCGTGGGTCCAGAGCGCTGTCATACGGTCTTCCACGCCCGCAGTGCCGTTGGGGATAAGGGTGAAATCATCTTTGCCCGCAGCCTTTTGGTCTGCGCAGAAGCAACAGTGGTCTGTCGCTGTGGTCTGCAAATTGCCTGACTGCAAGCCCTTCCACAGCGCCGCCTGATGTTCCTTCGAGCGGAACGGGGGCGACATCACGTGGGCGGCTGCGGTTGCAAAATCAGGATGCTGGTAAACGCTATCGTCGATCAGCAGGTGCCCTGCAAGCGCTTCCCCGAACACCCGCTGGCCGTTATTTCTGGCACGGGTGATCTCGTCAAGCGCGTCCTTGGTGGACACATGCACCAGATAAAGCGGCAGCCCGATCACCTCGGCGATGCGGATAGCCCGGTTCGCGGCTTCGCCCTCAGCCGCAGGTGGGCGCGACAGCGGGTGGCCTTCAGGCCCCGTGATGCCCGCCTCGATCAGTTTCTTTTGCAGCTGGAATACCATCTCGCCGTTTTCGGCGTGGGCCGTGACAATTGCACCGAGCTCTAGCGCGCGGGTGAAGCTGTTATACATGATCTCGTCATCGGCCATGATGGCGCCCTTGTAGGCCATGAAATGCTTGAAGCTGTTCACGCCCTCTTCGCGTACCAAAGTGCCCATGTCCTTGCCAACGCCCTCGTCCCACCATGTAACGGCCACATGGAACGAATAATCTGCGCAGGATTTCTCTGACCACTGCCGCCACTCGCGGTAAGCATCCATAAGCCGTTGCTGCGGGTCGGGGATGACAAAATCTATGATCATAGTGGTGCCACCAGCTAAGCCCGCCGCCGTGCCGGTATAGAAATCCTCACTGGCCACTGTGCCCATAAACGGGAGTTCCATATGGGTGTGGGGGTCTATACCGCCGGGCATAACATATTGCCCGCCCGCGTCAATCACCTCAGCGCCCGATGGTGCCTCAAGGTTTTCACCAATGGCGTTCACCACGCCGCCCTCGCAGTAAACGTCTGCGCGAACGGTTTGTTCAGCTGTTACAACGGTGCCACCACGAATGAGGATCGACATGAGAAATTCCTTTATACTTAATCTATTTTCGTAATTTTCGACCATATTTACATGCGTACATTGCTGCAGTATGTGTTGACGACCCCGAAATAAGCGGACCCATTCTAGGTGACTCCTTCGAGGCTTCCATTTCCTTCAATGTATCCCCATCCCCAAGATACTTTGCCTGCTTATTTATACAGTCAACTAATCTTTTAGAGTAGCTAGTACCGGATTTTCCACGCCGTTCGGTAGTGATTTCGTACATACCATCAGGCCGTTGTTTTACATCAATGACCTTATATCGTGCATATGGGTCCGCAGGAACCTTTATAGGTGGCCAATCCTCTGCGTATGCTAGTATTGAAACCTGTGACACACACAAAGCAGCAATCAATGCAGAACGAAACTTCATTTTCCACCTCCTTATTTTTTTGCCATCAATAGATAAAGCGCACCCGCAAGTGCGAGGCCGACAAACCAAGCATAGCTGTAGATCGTATCAAAAATAGCTGGCACGCTCTCGACAAAACCGGCGGCATGGAAAAAGCCCGGCAGGTTTGGAAGTATGCCGATTATCAGCGCGGTCACGCCTGCTTTGTTCCATGCGCCGTATTCGCCCGCGTGGTCAAACAGCGCATCGTGGTTCAGCTCGCTTTTGCGCACGAGGAAATAATCGACGATCAAAATGCCCGCGATTGGGCCGAGTAGCGCCGAATAACCAATAAGCCACACAAACAGATACCCGCCCGCGGTCTCCAGAAGTTTCCAGGGGAATATCGCAATACCAATGCCTGCGGTGATATAGCCGCCCATCTTGAAGTTGATTTTGCTGGGGCTGAGATTTGAGAAACCGTAGGCCGGGGCCACCACATTCGCGGCCAAGTTGGTGGTAAGCGTAGCAACCACAAGTGCCGCCAGCGCCACGACAACGCCGATACCGCCCATACGGCCCGCAAGAGCAACCGGGTCCCATATGGCCTCGCCGAATATGGTGACGGTAGCCGACGTTACCGCCACGCTAATGAATGCAAACAGCGCCATCGGCAGCGGAAGCCCGAGCGCCTGCCCGAGTATCTGGTCTTTTTGGGATTTAGCAAAGCGGGTGAAATCAGGGATATTGAGCGCCATTGTCGCCCAGAAGCCCACCATGGCGGTGAGACTGGCGATAAACACACCCCAGAACTGGCCCTCGCGCGCGCCGCCTTCAGCAAATGCGCTGGGTGCAGACAGCATCTCGCCAAAGCCGCCCGCCGTGGTGTAGGCCCACGCCAGCAGCGCAAGGCCCATGGCGATAAGGAACGGCGCAGCGTATGTCTCAAGCCAACGAATGCTTTCCGTACCGTGCTTGATGAAATAAAGGTGCATCGCCCAAAAAGCGAGAAAACACATAAACTGGCCAATATCAATACCAAGAAACGGTAGCGCACTGCCCATAATGGCGTCGCCCGTAAGCGCATTCACAATCACATAAATCGCCGAGCCACCAACCCATGTATTGATGCCGAACCAGCCGCAGGCCACAAGCCCACGAGCGAGCGCCGGAATACGTGCGCCTTTTGTACCAAAACTTGAACGAAGGAGAACAGGAAACGGAATACCGTGCTTTGCACCAGCATGGCCAATAAGCATCATCGGCACCAGCACAATCACATTGCCAAGGAGAACAGTGATAACCGCCTGCCACCAGGCCATGCCTTCACTAACAAGCCCACCCGCCAGCATATAGGTGGGCACACAGACCACCATCGCCACCCAAAGGGCTGCGTATGATTTCCAGTCCCATGTGCGCTGCGCTTCTGTGGTCGGTGCCAGATCTTCATTATAAAGATCATCCGCCCGGTGTGTGTTTGCCATGCTCTATACTCCCCTTAATGCCTCTTTGCTCCCCCGAGCGTTTGTCAGTCTATAAGTCTGCTCACATTGTCATGCCGGGGCCAAAAAGCCAATGACCTCGGTATCCATAACAATTTGTCCGCCGCTCAGCATGCCGCAAACATGGACCCGGCTATAGTCCCTAAGAATTTTCAGTAAAACAAGACTGGTCTTCACCGCCTTCACTGGCACAAATAGCCGCAAAAGCAAGAAAAGCCGCGCCTACGCCCGCTGCAGTCCAGAGCAGTATCTTGCCAACATTAGAGCCTTTTTCATCTTCATCAGCATAAAGGCCTCGTCCACCAAAATATTGCACTTGCCCAAAAGCATCTTTTTGCGCGAACGCCACACCTGAAAGAGACAGATGCTCAAACCCGCGATCCGAGAAATTCAGGTCCACAACCCGCGCTTGCCAATCATTGCCTCCGCGCAAATTGATATTGGCGTCGCGCCGATCAAACTGTGGGCTGTAATAGTGGCTTGAAGCGCCAAAATTGCTTTGGCGAAATCCGGCACTGAAACCGTAGCGCACGGGCCGCTTATAGGCCTTTTCACCACCGCCGAAGCTAAGGGAGAAATAAGCGCCTGCATAGGCTGAACGCTTCTGCTGGTCAGTAAATGTCTGTGCGCTGCTCGCACTGCTGAAAACAGCGAAAAGAACGGCCAAGCCTAAAATGCTAATAGTTTGTTTCATATATATAATCCCCCGTTGTGTACGTTTATTTTTATGAACAAACCTCTCTACCCTGATAAGTTGTTCTTTGTCTACTCCCCGTCAGTAAGGCGCTTATATTGGCTTGGTCTGCGGTCACGGAAAAACTGCCAATTGTTCCTGACTTCCTGCACCATCGACATATCCATATCGTGGATAATCAGCTCGTCCTTGTCGCGGCTGGCCTCTTTTTCAATTTGCCCGCGCGGGTTGACGAAATAGCTCTGGCCGTAAAATTCGCCAATATCCCACGGGCCTTCGGTGCCCACCCGGTTGATGGCACCAATCCAGCAGCCATTCGCGGCGGCTGATGCTGGCTGCTCTAGCTTCCACAGATATTCTGAAAGGCCAGCAACAGTCGCCGACGGATTGACGATATATTCCGCACCGTTCAAAGCCAGCGCGCGCCAGCCTTCAGGGAAATGGCGGTCATAACAAATGTAAACACCCAGTTTGCAATACTGAGTTTCAAACACAGGCCAGTCAGATGCGCCGGGTTTGAAGAAGAATTTTTCCCAAAAGCCCGCAACCTGCGGAATGTGGGTTTTGCGGTACTTGCCGAGGTACGAACCGTCGGCATCGATAACAGCCGCAGTATTATAATAAATGCCGGTCACATCGTCGCGCTCATAAATCGGCACCACGATCACCATCTTATATTTCTTGGCATATTCCTGCATCAGCGTGGTGGTTGGCCCACCGGGGATAGCCTCGGCGCTTTCATACCATTTCGCATCCTGGCTGGGGCAGAAATACGGCTGGGTAAACACTTCCTGGAAGCACAACACCTGCACGCCTTTTTCACCCGCTTCTTCGATCATCGGGATATGCGCCTCGATCATCGCCTTGCGGATGGTTTCCGGGTCATTATCGGTTGAGGATTTGAGCGCCATTTGAATAAGGCCGCCCCTCAGTGATGAATTTGTATTGATCGCCATTTTTTAGCCCCTAATCCATGCTTGGAAATGTGAATTCTGCGCCTGCGCGAATGCCCGTTGGCCAGCGCGAGGTTACAGTTTTGAGTTTTGTGTAAAAATGAATAGCTTCCGGTCCGTATATGCCGTGCGCGCCGAATATAGATCGTTTCCAGCCGCCAAATGAGTGATAGCCCACCGGTACTGGGATCGGCACATTGATGCCCACCATGCCCACCTGAATACGCTTGGCAAAATCACGGGCGGCGTCACCGTCGCGGGTGAAAATCGCTGTGCCGTTGCCGTACTGGTGGTCATTAATCAGTTTCACCGCTTCATCGTATGACCCTGCGCGTAAAACAGACAGCACCGGCCCGAAAATTTCCTGCTTGTAAACAGTCATCGCAGGCGTGACACGGTCCAACAGCGTACCGCCAACCCAGAAACCCTCTTCATAGCCCTGAAGCTTGAGCCCGCGGCCGTCCACAACGACTTTTGCGCCTTCACTTTCGCCAGCTGAGATCAGCCCTTCGATGCGGTTTTTGGCGTCCAGCGTGATAACCGGACCCATGGCGGCGTCTGCGTCGTCTGGCGGGCCGATTTTCATGGCTTCAACCATTGGCGCAAGTTTTTCGACAAGTCTATCAGCAGTTTCCTCGCCCACCGGTACGGCCATACTGATCGCCATGCAGCGTTCACCGGCTGAACCAAAACCCGCGCCCATCAGGGCGTCTGCGGCTTGGTCAAGGTCTGCGTCAGGCAGAATAATCATATGGTTCTTAGCGCCGCCCAGCGCCTGCACGCGTTTGCCCGCAGCGCAGCCGCGTGTGTAAACATATTCAGCGATTGGAGTTGAGCCGACAAAACTGACAGCGTGAATGTCTTTATGGTCCAACACCGCGTCCACCGCGTCCTTGCCGCCGTGCACCACATTGAGCACACCCGCAGGAAGCCCGGCCTCGGTTAGCAGATCATGGATCAGATTAGCGCTTGATGGGCAGCGCTCAGACGGTTTCAGTACAAATGTATTACCCACCGCCAGCGCCATGGGGATCATCCACAAAGGCACCATTGAGGGGAAGTTAAAAGGCGTAATGCCTGCCACCACACCGAGCGGCTGACGTTCATCACAGGTATCAATACCGGGGCCAACATCGCGGCTGAAGTTACCTTTCAGTTTCTCAGGGATTCCGCAGGCATATTCCACTACTTCGAGCGCGCGGGTAACTTCACCCAGCGCATCATCGTGGGTTTTGCCGTGCTCCATGCTGATGGTGCGGGCCACTTCGTCGGCCCTGCGCTCCAGAATTTCCCGAAGGCGGAACATCACCCGCGCACGTTTTGCAGGCGGTGTGGTTGACCAACCCTCAAACGCTGCTTTCGCAGCCTCTACGGCGGTTTCGACGTCCGCCGCACCGCCCAGTACAACTTCGCGCGTCTGTTCGCCAGTTACGGGGTTAAAAACGGCCTGGCGGTCAGCGGTGCTGCCCGAAGTGCATTCGCCCGCGATGATATGTTCAACAAGTGCCATAGGTTCTAGTCCAGTGATTTGATGATTGTTCTGAGCGTATCAAACGCAAAATCAATATGTTGTTTTTCAATGATCAGCGGCGGTGAAAGCGCGATGGTATCGCCGGTTGTGCGGATCAAAAGCCCCGCCTCGTAAGCCTTCAAAAATGCCTCAAACGCCCGCGCGGTGGGTTTGCCGGGTCGCGGCGACAATTCAATACCCGCAATCAGGCCGATATTGCGAAGGTCGATCACATTCGGCAGGCCTTTCAGGGAATGCACAGCATCCTGCCAATAGTCTGAAAGCTCCGCCCCGCGCGTGAGAAGGCTTTCTTCCTCGTAGGTATCGAGCGTGCCGAGCGCAGCCGCGCAAGCCATCGGGTTGCCAGAGAAAGTATAGCCGTGGAAAAATTCAACCATATTTTCAGGGCCGGTCATGAAGGCGTCGTAAATTTTATCTTGTACGAACACCGCGCCCATGGGGATCACGCCGTTCGCCAGCGCCTTGGCTGTGGTAACAATATCAGGTTCCACGCCAAAATGGCCGACAGCAAAAGGCGAACCAAGCCGCCCAAAGGCTGTGATAACTTCATCAAATATAAGGAGAATTCCATTCTCGTCGCATATTTTCCTGAGCCGTTCCAGATAGCCTTTTGGCGGCAATATCACACCCGCTGAGCCCGCGAGCGGTTCTACAATCACGGCCGCAATTGTTGATGCATCATGCAGTTCGATCATGCGGATGAGGTCATCCGCATATTCAGCCCCGTTTTCCGGCTGGCCTTTTGAAAATTCATTGCCTGCAATGCCGTGGGTGTGGCGCAGGTGGTCAACACCAGATACCAGCGTGCCAAACATTTTGCGGTTTGCAGGCATACCGCCCACCGACATACCGCCAAAGTTCACCCCGTGATAGCCTTTTTCCCGGCCAATCAGCCGCGTGCGGTGCCCTTCCCCGCGCGCTCTGTGGTAGGCAATCGCCATTTTAAGCGCGGTCTCAACAGACTCAGAGCCCGAGTTGGTGAAGAAAATCTTGTTCAAATCACCCGGCATCATGCGCGCGAGGCGGCTGGCGAGTTCAAACTGCTTTGGGTGCCCCATCTGGAAGGCAGGCGAATAATCCAGCTCAGTAACCTGTTTCTGGATCGCCTCAACAATACGCGGGCGGTTATGCCCTGCATTACAGCACCAAAGGCCCGCGATACCGTCCAGCAGTTTCCTACCATCAGACAGAGTGAAATGCATACCGTCAGCGCCCACAACCATGCGCGGGTTCGCTTTGAACTGCCGGTTGGCCGTGAACGGCATCCAGTATGCCTCAAGATCGTTGGCTTTGCCGCCTGCTGCTATCGCGCTCATGCTTAGTCCCCCTTTTAATGCCCTATTCCGCTGCCTTCATCGGATTAAGCGGATGTTCGGGCCAGGTCATATATGGCTTGTCATTTTCAACCGGGCGCATTTCAATGCAGTCCGGCACCGGGCAGATCAGTTCGCACAGGTTACAGCCCACGCACTCTTCGTCAATCACGGTGAAAGTGCGCTTGCCGTCTTCTGCCACGTTAAACTCAATCGCCTGATGTGATGTGTCTTCACAGGCAATATGGCAGCGCCCGCATTCGATGCACTTATCTGGATTGATAAACGCCTTGGTATCGAAGTTCATATCAAGCGCATTCCAGTCAACGGTGTTTGGCACCGCCATGCCCCGAAAGTCGTCAATCGACGCATAGCCTTTTTCGTCCATCCAACCGGACAGCCCTGCGATCATATCGTCAACGATGCGAAAACCATACAGCATGGCAGCGGTGCAAACCTGAAGTCCATCAGCGCCAAGCGCCAGGAATTCAGCTGCATCGCGCCATGTCTCAATGCCCCCAATCGCAGACATTTTGAGATTTTTTGTATCCGGGTTGCGGGCAATTTCCGCAACCATATTGAGCGCAATAGGCTTCACTGCGCTACCGCAATAACCGCCGTGTGTGCCCTTGGTGCCCACAACAGGGTTAGGCGCCATGGCATCCAGATCAACGGACACAATCGAATTGACTGTGTTAATCAGCGATACTGCGTCTGCACCGCCCGCCTGTGCAGCCTCAGCCGACCACAATATGTTGGTGATATTCGGCGTGAGCTTGGTGAAGACGGGTATATCCACCACATCCTTCACCCAACGGGTAACTTGCTCGACCATTTCAGGCACTTGGCCGATGGCACTACCCATGCCGCGTTCACACATGCCGTGCGGGCAACCGAGGTTAAGCTCAATGCCTTGCACGCCAGCGTCGGCGATTTTAGCTGCCAATTCCTTCCAGGCGCGCTCTTCGATAACGGCCATCATTGAGCCGATGATTACGCGGTCAGGCCATTCTTCGCGGATACGCCGGATTTCTTCGAGGTTAGTTTCCAAGGGGCGGTCAGTGATCAGCTCAATGTTATTGATGCCGAGGATGCCCTGATTGCCGTCCTTGTGCACACCGTAACGGCTGGACACATTGATAACGGCCGGGTCTTCGCCCAGTGTTTTCCAAACCACACCACCCCAGCCTGCCTCAAACGCACGCACAACATTGATGTATTTGTCTGTTGGTGGGGCTGACGCCAGCCAGAAGGGGTTGATGCTTTCAACGCCTGCGATATTACACCGTAAATCCGCCATGCTATGCCTCCTGCCCATCGTCAACATACGCATCAATAGCGTGCGCTGCCTGCTTGCCGTCTTCCACCGCCTGCACGGTGAGGTCTTCGCCTGAATTGATACAGTCTCCGCCCGCGAATACGCCCGATACAGACGTTTCAAACGTATCGCTAACCTTGATCTTTTTACCGTCGAGCGCAAAACCTTCAAGCATAGCCGGTTCAATTTTCTGCCCGATAGCCTTCAGCACCATATCAGCTGGCAGATCAAACGTCGTGCCGGTGCCGACAAGCTTGCTGTCTTCAATTGTCATGCGCTCGAATGTCATGCCGGTCACACTGCCTTCGCCGCTCACGGCTACAGGGGACGCAAACAACCGCACATTCACACCGTTCGTGCGCGCAAGATCCACTTCAAAATCGGTAGCGCTCATTTGCGGCTCGCCGCGCCTGTAAACAAGTGTAACATTTTCCGCGCCCAGCCGCTTGGCCTGCACAGCAGCATCAATGGCCGTATTGCCTGCGCCGATCACAATCACGTCGCTGCCAACAGCAACCGTGGATTTATCCGCCGCTTGCCGGATGTCTTCGATAAAGTCCACTGCGTCATAAACGCCGCCCATATCTTCATCCGCAAGCCCGAGACCGTTCGTGGCACCAAGCCCAATACCCAGATAAGTGGCATCAAATGTATCACGAAGTTCCGAGAGCGAAATATTTCCGCCAAGCTTTTGGTTGTACCGGATATCAATGCCGCCGATGCCCAATAGGAATTCGACTTCTTTTTGCGCGAAATCGTCCACCATTTTGTATGCCGCAAGGCCGTATTCATTGAGCCCACCCGGTTTCGACTTGGCTTCATAAACCGTCACACTGTGCCCAAGCACCGCCAGCCGGTGTGCGCAAGAAAGCCCTGCAGGCCCAGCGCCAACCACCGCCACGCGCTTGTCTGTGCTCGTCGCTCGCTCAAAGGGATGCCCGGCATTCTTGGCCATCAGCGTATCAACGGCGTGGCGCTGCAGGCTGCCAATTTCAACGGGCTGCTCGCCTTCCACATTCAGCACGCACGCTTGCTCGCACAGCACTTCAGTGGGGCAGGCCCGCGCGCACGTTCCGCCCATGATGTTTTCGCTGAGAATTGTTCTCGCGGACCCTTCAGGGTTACCGGTGCGAATTTGGTGAATGAATGTGGGGATATCAATGGACGTTGGGCAGGCCGTGATACAGGGCGCATCATAACAGTAAATGCAGCGACTTGCCTCTGCCTTGGCCTGCAGTGCAGTTAATGGCTCGTGAAGGTCACCAAAATTGGCGTCAACTTCGTCTTTACCGAGTGCGGCACCGGTTGCAGAACTACATGGTCTGAGCGACATATGTTTCCCCTAAACTCACAATAGCGCACAAGAATATTAAATCCTGACCATTTGGTCAAGAATAACTTATCAGTTAGAAGCAAGGGCCAGGATAGAGGGATTCTGGCGTGGTGCCAGTTCAAAGGCCTGAAAATCCTGCGCGGCCCAAAGCACGCGCCATCTGGCTTTGAAATGAGCTAACACCCATCTGCAGTGATTTCAACAAAAGAAAAGACCGGCCAAATTCCGTCAGCCGGTCTACACACGCCTATGCCAAGCCGTTTTCGGACCAAACTAGTCCACATATTTCGTTAACCCAGGCATTTTTGCTTGGAGAAATTGCCTTTTACATGCTCTGGGCTCAACCGAATGGCCTCGCAATAGTCAGAAATTGCGCCTGTGATATTTCCGGATGCACGACGAACATTGCCTCGGTTCACAAACGCTTTCCAGTATGTTTCGTCACCGTCGATGGCTTGCGAACAGGATGTTTCTGCTTCGGCATACGCACCAAGCTTGAACGCAACTGCACAAATAGAGTTTTGCACAATCACGCGGTTCTCGGCGCTGATGTTTCTGTCTTCCGCTTTTCTGAAATAAGCCAGAGCAACTTCCATCTGGCCTTCGGCCATTGCTTGTTGCGCTCGATCTACAGCACGGTCCGTGCTTACATAAATAGTCTGGCTCTGCGCATGCGCAGGCACAGCGAATAATTGAACAGCACCAACAGCAATACCCAAAACGGCGACCAATGAGAATTGGTGCATTCCTGATCGAACATGCTTTTGCAATCCCGCACGCGGGCCTTTCCAATTCCTGATGTGATTTCCAGCATTACGCGTCCACTTCATAGGTGATGTTTTCTCATAATTGTTAAACATTTCATTGCTCCTTTTCCTTGATAATCCTTTCTACATTGGGAATAATGATGTTTGCAGTGAGCATCCTTTCTTAAATACATGAGATATATTCATGAATTCGCGCACCATCAAACTAATCCAGGCCAGCCCGTATCTTGCTGTCCTGCATGAGCACCGAAATTTCACTAAAGCTGCGGAAGTGTTAGGTGTGCACCAGACGGCAGTTAGCCACCGTATGCGCGCACTGGAAGACATGCTGGGTTTCAAACTATTTGAGCGTACGACCCGCAGCCTAACCTTCACGCTCGCTGGCCAAATTCTGTGCTCAGCAGCCCATAATAGCACATCAGAGATGGAAAGGGCACTCGCAAGCGTGATCATCGCCCGCGAGAGTAAAACCATTCGCGTCTCTGTTCCTCCGTCGCTGGCAATGAAATGGATGGTGCCCATAATGGGCAAAGCCAAAGCAGCAGGCATTGATATCTCTGTACTGGCTGAAACCAGACTGGTTGATTTCACCAAGGGCGAGGCTGACGTATCTATCCGCTACGGGCTTGGACCCTATACAGGCCTGCGCACACTGAGCCTGGGCCAGTCCTATATGCAGCCACTGGCCAGCCCGGGTTATATAAAAGAAAATGATATAGACCCTCAAAAGCCCTGGGCCAAACCCCTTGATCTCTTGGTGGACGAAGTCACTGAAATGGACAATGTGGCCTTTGGCTGGAAACAACTGCAGGAGGCTGACCAGCGCTGGGCCAAAAATGCCAGCTCAATCAGCCGGTTTGACCGCACAGACCTGGCGCTTCAAGGAGCCATCAATGGCCTCGGCGTCGCTTTGGGGCGATCCATGCTCTATGAAACCGACATTAAGAACGGTTTCCTGATACCTCTCGGGCCCGCCTACCCGGTCGCGCCGTCTGACTGGATCGTTTCTTCGTATGAATTTGCTGCTTCTGAGAAATACAAAGCCTTCACAGCTTGGGTGAAAAAGGAAATGGCAAACACACGAGATATTTTGGCCGCTCAAGGGTAAACACAGGAAATAATTAGAATTTTCCAGAAAACTTGAAAACGCCGCCAGCATCGGCATAAGCTCGCTCGACACTTGTTCCAGACATCCATCACGGGACCCACAAACCTTGCCTACGAACCCGCTCTTAGACGTTCAGACATGGCTGTATCACCTTGGTGACGTTGCCCCCGCTGACATGGACGAAGTGGCCGCCGGGGCTTTTGATCTGGTTGTGCTTGAATATGCACGTTATCCGGATGAAGAAATTCCATACACGCCCGAGCAATTGGCCGCCATGCGCGGCGCGGACGATACGCTGATCGTTTCTTACCTCAGCATTGGCGAAGCGGAGAGCTACCGCTTTTATTGGGACACGCCCGAATTTCAAGCCATCAGAGACACGGTTGTTGATGCCGAAAACCCGGAATGGGAGGAAAATTTCAAGGTCCGTTACTGGCTTGATGAATGGCAGGGCGTCATTTTCGATTATATCGACCGCATCATAGATGGCGGCTTCAATGGCCTGTATTTGGATATCATCGATGGTTATGAATATTGGGAAGAAAAAGACCCCGGCGGGTCCATAGATTACCGCCAGGAAATGGCTGATTTTGTCGCCGCAATACGAGCCCACGCCGAAGCGCGCCTCGCAGAAATGGATGATGATCGCACCTTTGTCATCATTGGCCAAAATGGTGAAGAGCTGCTTCAAAACCAAACATACCTGGATGCCATCGACGGTGTAGGCAAGGAAGACCTGCAGTTTTACTATGATTTCACAACGCCCGAAGATTTCGAGGTGGTTGATGAAGAGGCTGTTTCATACAGTCTTGACCTGTTGCAGCTTGCCATTGACGCAGGCAAACAGGTGGTGGCGGTCGAATATCTGGATGCCAACCAACAAGGGGCCCACAGCGGCACTTTGGCCGCGCTCGCCGACACGCTTTGGAGCCAGGGCATCCCGCTCTATGTTTCTGAAAACCGTTTGCTTGATACCATTTTCACCCAGCCAAACAGCAGCCTATATGTTCGCCTGTCAGAAGGGTCAGGCGGCGCAGATTTTCTACGCGGCGGCATATACGGCGATACTATCGTCGCCAAAGGCGGTGACGACCAGATTTTTGCCGGGCCCGGTGACCGTAGCGCCGATGTATTCATTGGCGGGGCTGGCAATGATATCATTGGCGGCGGTGCAGGCGACGACCTTCTGATCGGCGGCGGCGCATCAGACGGCAGCAACCGCCAATTGCTATCTGGCAGCGGCAATACAAATAACGACGGTGCGGACGTTCTTTACGGCGGCACGGGAAGCGACACGCTCATCGGCGGAAGCTGGAACGACGCCCTAATAGATGACAATGGCCGTTTTGACCGGGGCGAAGCCATCACCAGCGGCTCGGGGGCAGACAGGCTTTGGGCTGGACAAGGCGACGACCTTGTCTACGGGGCAGCGGGTGCTGACGGCCTTGGCGGTGGACAGGGCAATGATGTGTTATTTGCAGGCGGCGGTAATGACACCCTCTATGGCGGTAGGGGCGACGGCGCGGCCATAGGCCTCAATGATGTGCTCAGCGGCGAAGACGGCGACGACGAAATATTCGCCAGCGGCGGTGACGACAGCGTAAGCGGCGGCGCGGGCGACGACCTGCTCTATGGCGGCGGCGGCGGCGATACGCTTTTGGGAGGCACTGGCGCTGACACACTGTGGGGCGGAGCAGGCAATGATCAAATCACCGGCGGTGCTGGCAGTGACCGCTTCGCTTTTGGCAACGGAAGCGGCGACGACACCATTCTTGATTTTAATGTGAGCGACGACACGCTCTATCTGCCGGGAAGTGAAATACCGCTTGGCTCCGCGGCTGACGTCATCGCGGCCGCAACGGCCACAACACAGTACAGCCTTTCAGGCGTATCAATTGATCTTGGTGGCGGCAATAGCCTGTTTTTAGCGGGGCTAACGCTTGGCGATCTAAATAGCCTCACCTACGCGTTTTAGCATACCCTTGCACGAGCCTGTTTCCCTTGGGCACGGCTCCTATATTCGCCTTCACCGGCGGCGGCGCACCACCACACAATAGTTTAGAAATGAAGCACTGATTTTGCTAAAAACCTGTTTTGGCGTATACTACGCCTCGGACGTCTTTTGGGGAGATCATGAATGCTACTATCATCAGCTTTTTGCCTGAACCTTCTATTAGCCAGCAGTGTCGCTGTGCCGACAAGCCTATCAGCTTCAGTGGATGCAAAACCACAAGCGCCAACCAGCGTTTATTCCAGTGCCACCGTCACCGGGAGAAACCTTGCCTCTACAACCGCGACAGCTGTTGACGAAGACATTTTCGTTTTCGGCGACCCGCTGCATAAAGAATTAAAAGGCAAGCTGAAAGGGGCTTTTGAAGCCTTTGAGAAAGGCAACTTTAAAGAAGCCGAGCGCCAGTTTGGAAAATTGGCGAGCAATGGCCTTGTTCGCACTCAGAGGCAGCGCTGGAACGAACTGGACCTGCCGAATATTTTTGCGTTACCTTTAAACAGAAAAACCACTTTTTCCACTGACCGCTGGGACGCGCTCAGCGAAACTCCAGTGAGCGCATCGCGGGCAATAGCGCGAAGTCATTTTGATCTATATTCAACCGCCAGGCTGAATGCAGCAGCTTCGAAACTTTACTTGCTGAAAGGGCTGGCACAGGCGCAGCAAGGCAAAACCGAAAAAGCCCTGAAGTCATACAGAAAAGCATTGGCTCTCTACAAAAATAACGTGGATGCCCGAGTTGAGTATGCGCTACTGCTCCTTAGAAAAAATGATCTGAAAACATCAGGTAAACAGCTCAAGAAGCTCGACAAAATATTCGGTGCTAAATGCAGAGACAATCGCTGCAAATATGCGCCTGAAAGCAAGGAACGCTACGGTCAGATTAAGCTGGCTTACGCCAACATTCTCGCACAAACTGAAGAAATGTGAAGAACCGCAGCTCCGGCACTGGCCAATCGCCAACCGTAAAATTAAAACGACAAAAAAACGCCCACCACATTCTGGTGGGCGTCTTCATTTAGCCAACAGCGTTCAAAAGCTGATAGGCCAGTGTTAGCGTTGCGCCGAGGCTGGCAAACCACACCACGGTCCTGAAAATCGGTACATTAAAATAATAAAGCGGTGCGTATACCAGCCGAAGCCAGAAGTAGCTCATGCAGGCCGCCGCGGTTATATCATTGCCCATGCCGGTCACATGCACGGCAATGGCAAGCGGTGCGAATAGCGCCAGCCCTTCAAAGGCGTTCATTTGCGCCCGGTACGCCCTGTGGGCCCATTTTGCCTCAAAGGGATCATCCCCAGGCAACGGGTTAAGAAACACCTGGGCCACGCCTATTCTCCCAATACGGTACCCTGCGTAAGGAAGCACCATCGCGGCGGTTAAGATAACGGTCCACACCAGCCAGTAAATTTCAACAGACATTTTTGCTTTTCCTTTTATGAATTTAATCAATTGCTTTTTGCAAGTTATAAAACTGATGTAGCCTAACAAATTGCATTTTACAAGTGTTTCAATTAAATTGGTGGCCATGGCTGCTACTGACAAAAAACGTGGGACCGGGTGCCCCATCGCTTTCGCGCTGGATATTTTTGGCGATCGCTGGAGCCTTATCATCCTGCGGGACCTGGTGCTGCGAGGGTATGAAACCTACAGCGAAATTCTCAGCGACAAAGAGAATATCGCGACCAATGTTTTGGCGGACCGCCTACGGGAATTGGAGCGCGACGGTATCATCAGCAAGGCAAAAGACCCGCAAAACCGGCGGCAGAATATATATAGGCTTACGGAGAAAGGGGCCGGGCTCATCCCGGTGATGCTGGAGGTTATTCAGTGGAGCGCAAAACACGATCCAGATACCAAGGCACGCAAGGATATTTTGGACAGATATAGTTCTGACCCCGAGGGTCTGATCGCCGATTTAAGCACAAAAGCGCTCCGGAAAGATTAACCCGCCCCCAGCGCCAAACTCGTTCTAAAAAGCGTAGCTCGCGCGGGCGTACCAGTAACCGCCGTTAAAACCAAAAGGCGCAGACCTACGGCTGAAATGAAAGACACCCGGCGAAGACACAATGCCAGCGATATCACCGCCGCGTGCCTGACCAATGAAATTCACATCCGGTGTGACATCAAATATATTGTTGGCCCCCAAAGACAGTTTCAGGCCCGTGTCCCCTGCCCTGTAACTCAGCTGAAAATCACTGAGCCATTTGGCGCCAAATGTTTGGCGGTTGCTAGCGCTATCGCACGCGCCTTCGCACACGCTGTAGCTGCCAAACTGGCTAAGCCTCGCCACCAGCCCCCAATTGCCGCGCGCGTAATTGGCGGTGAAATTAATCCGCGACTTTGGCTGCCATTCTTCGATGATAGACACATCCTGCCGGCTGATCAGCGGCCCCACGTCCACGCCGCCAATTGACCGCACAATAGAGCCCGCCTCCACATCCGTATTGGTCCAATTGGCCGCCGCCGAAAGCTGCAACTGCTGGTCGGCACCAAGCGGCATATCGTAGGTGGCCACCAGATCCAGCCCATTGGTAACTGTGTCTGCCGCATTGACAAAAAACTGGCCGCTAGACGCAGCCCCTGCCACGCTTTCAAAGCCCGGCCGGGTAAGGTCAATCGCACCAGAAATGCCGATGCGGTCCTCAATTTCAATATGGTAATAGTCAGCTGTTAGGGTCACATCCGAAACATTGGCGACAAAACCGGCGCTGATGCTGAATGAGGTTTCTTCTTTAAGCTCCGGCACACCGGCGAGCCCCGCGACAATGCTGTCATTTCTGAAGGTACCGCGTTCCTGCGCCACCGTTAAGCCCGCCACGTCAACAAACTGGGTGGAAATGCTGTTGAAATTTTTCTGCTGCTGGGACGGCGCGCGGAAACCAGAGGCCACCGACCCCCTGAATGCCAGGGTTTCGCTCACGCGAAAGCGGCTCGAAAGCTTGCCGGTTATTTTGCTGCCAAAATCGCTGTAATCTTCTAGCCGCACCGCGCCCGCCACGAGCCATTTTTCAGAGATCTCAGTCTCCAGATCAATATAAAGCGACAGATTATGCCGCGCGGCGTCTACCTCGTTTGCGGGGGAAAAACCCCTGAAAACCTGAAATCCGGAGGCGTAGGCGACGGGGTCAGTGTCGCATCCCGGGCAGTTCCGGTTCAATGCGCCGCCGTCCGCGTATGAAGCCCGCTCACCTGCGTCCAGCCGGTAGTTTTCCTCGCGGTATTCAGCACCGCCCGCCACGGTTATTTTGCGCCCGTCAACGGTGAAAGACTTTACCGTGTCAAAGTTAAAGGTGGTCTGGCTGAAAAACAGCGTGCCCGCATCTGCCGTGGTTGGGCCGTTAGGCCCCAGCGAGGCATTTGACGAGTTTGAAATAATAAACTGAAAGCTGTTTGCGCCGTAATTAACGCTGAGATCCATGTCCCAGCCCTCCTCCATGGCCCATTCCACACCGAACGACGCGCTATAGTCTTCAATATTAGTGTTGATCAGCGGTAAAAACCCGTCGGGGTATATTTCAGTTACAGTACGGTCATACTGATTAGCCCGGCGATAAAAACCTGCCGACTGATTTTTAACATCCGAATAGGTGCCAAACGCATAGGCACTCAAACCTTCACCCAAGGGCAATTTGGCATTTAATACAAAGCTGCTGCTTTCGCTGTCCGCATCGCCAATCCTGAAGTTTTCGCGGTCAAAGCTAAACTCGCGCGGGTCACAGGCGCTATTGTCAGTGGCGTCGCAAGCGCCGCCATTATCCAGAAGCGGATATTGCACCGCCCCCGAAAACCCGGCACGGTTGGTATTGCTGCGGTCGCGGTACTCAGCCGTGATGTTCAAAAACCCGTCATCCCGAAGACCAAAACCAAAATTTGCATTCGCAACCGTTGTGCCGCCATCACCTTCATAGGCTTGGCCATAACTCACGTTGGCTTCGCCGCCTTCGGCGCTATTTTTCAACACCAGATTAATCACACCCGCGATTGCGTCTGACCCATACTGGGCAGCGGCTCCGTCACGCAGCACTTCGATGCGCCTGAGGCTTGCGCCGGGAATAGCGTTCAAATCAACGCCTGTCGCGCCCCGGCCAACGGATGTATTCACATGAACAAGGGCGCTGGTGTGCCTCCGCTTTCCGTTGACCAGCACAAGCGTTTGATCAGGGCCCAGCCCGCGCAGCGTTGCCGGGCGCAGCGCGTCAGTGCCGTCTGACACGGAACTGCTGGAAAAATTAAAAGACGGTGCCAGGGTTTGCAGCATGCGCCCCACTTCTGTTTGGCCCGTAGCGGCCATCGCGCCGGCGCTAACAATATCCACAGGAACCGGTGTTTCTGTCGCTGTGCGACCCTTGGTTCGCGAGCCAACAAGAATGATTTCCTCAATGCGTGGGCCACCAGAGATGGCTTCGCCTTGGGTTTTGCCTGGGGCACCCGCAGTCTCTTCTTTGGCAGAAGGCGACAAGGGTTTCAGCCTCACTGTAACCGTATCGCTGCTGGTAAACCTGTATTCTAGGTTGGTCCCACTAATCAAAAGCGCGAGCGCGTCTTCGGCGCGGAAATTTCCGTGCACACCTTCATTCAGCATCAGGCCCCGCGTACTCGCCGCAATAATAAGCTGCACGCCCGCCTGTTCCGAAAACGCAAGCAGAGCCGCCTGCAAAGGTTGCGGCACGATATCGAAAGATATTTCAGCGCGCGCGGCTTCGCGGACTGGCTGATTTTCCTGAGTTTGGGAAGTGGTGATTTGGTGTGTTGTGGCAAAAACGGCACCTTCTGGTACCACCAGAAACGCCACTGAGCTCAGCATAGCAACAAGCCGACGCTGCCGCGTCCACATCTCCCTGCTGTTTACCATCCCAGTCTCCACAAGGTGCCTCGCCCCATCCCCGGAGCAGCGAACTTCGCCTACGATCCCCATATCATAGACATCAGGCACATTGCAGAACACGCAAGGTATTTAACAATACCCTGTTGCTGCTGCCTGTTCCCTGACAGCCACCTTAATGGTTTGTATCGGTATCATCCAGCAACAAAATGGTGCGGCCGCTCACGTGAACAACTTTTACCGGGTAGCCTTGTGTCAAACCCTCAAGCCATTCATCAATTTTGTCCGGGTAAACTGTTCCGGTGAAACGGAAATCTCCGATCGCGCTATCGCCTATTGCCACTTCGTTTTGCACGAATCTGTTCACTTCCTGAATAACGTCTGAAAGCTCACGGTTAACAAGCGTAAGCACGCCGGTACGCCACGCGAGATCGGCATAGACATCTGCGGCAACAACCGCCCTCATCGCGCCTTCGTCGCTATAGAATGTCTGGCTTCCGGCGGTAACAAGCGCCACAGCACTTGCGGGCGCTTCCCCTTCAACAAGCCCGGCTTCTTCAGCCTGCGGACGCACTGCAACAGTGCCTTCCAGAACCCGAACCCGAACATCGCCTTCGTCGCGGCGCACATTAAAAACCGTACCAATCGCGGTCACACTGCCACTGCCCGCGCGCACGATGAACGGCCGATTAGGGTTTTTGGCAACGGTGAATACGGCTTGCCCCCGCAGCAATTCAAGCGCACGCTCACCTGTGCTGTAAGTAACTGAAATACCGCTATCCGGACCCAGTTCAACAATTGAGCCATCAGCCAAGCGCACCAACCGCTGTTCACCAGCAGCCGTATAATATGGTGTAGCCACAGAGCCGCCGGGTCCACTGGTTGGTGCAAGTGTCATATAACCAGCAATGAAAATTGCGGCAATACTGGCAGCAATACCGGCAAACCAGCGCGGGCCGTAGGTGTTTTGAGGCTCATTGTTCGCGGCCGGTGCCATCAGGCTAAGGACCGACCCACCGCTATTTTCAGCCGCACAGCCTGCTTCTGCGGCCTCAAGGTCGCCTGCGTTATTCGTATGGTCCCCGCTCGCAATTTTCAGCTCGTCATAGGAAATATTTTCCATCGCCCCCCAAAGGGTTTCGAGCCGGCGAAAGGCAAGCTGATGATCTTTTGACCGCATAAACCAAGCCTGCCAGGCCTTCAGCTCAGCGCCAGACATACTGTCATCTTGCAAGCCAAGATAATAGCTGGCAGCCTCTTCAAGTATCTGTTTATCGATACGGTTATCTATCATTTTATCGCTCATAACTCTAAGCTCGTCATCTCTTCCAGACATCAAGTTCATCGCCCAACTTATCGGTACAATGAACAAGCGCCCGGATTACATATTTCCGTACCATGCTCGTGGAAATGCCCATTTCCTCTGCAATGGCCTCATAACTGCGGTGTTTAAACTTAAACTCCACAAACGCGTGCTTGCATTTGGCAGGCAGGCTTTCAATACAATCCACCACCCGCGCCAGCGTTTGCTTTGCAGCCGCTTCGCGCTCCGGTGTAAACCCAAATATCTGCGACGTTGCGTCTGCGGCTTCATGCTCAACATACGCTTGCGCCCGGCCATTTTTGCGTTGCCGGTCAATCGCTATATTGGTCGCGGTGCGAAACAGGAACGCACGCAAAAATCCAATTGTGCTCGCGTCGTCCAGCCTCAGCAGTCGCACATAGGCTTCCTGTGCCACCTCTACGGCTTCGTCGCGTGATTTCAAATGGCCCGTCAGATAGCGAACCAACTCATCATTATGGCGCTGAAACAAGGCCTCTATATCGCCTTGGCTCAGGGCCTCCTGGCCAGCCGTCTCTGCCTGATCCGCCTCTATTTTGGCGTCGATCAGCTGATCGGCTTCTCCCGTTTCGGAGGCGGAAAACGTGCGCTCCATACTCCACTCCTTACTACTACTGACGCACAAGCTACACGAATTGAGAACGAAAGTTACAACTTTATTTACTAAAAAATACCTGTTTTCCGTTCATTGACGCAGTATTTACGCCTTTCCCTGTGGCGAAAATTGGAAAAATTCAAAAAAGCACCATGCCATCTTCTGTCCAGTTCACCAGTGTCAAATTGGCCGCTTTTGCCGTTCGAACAGCGAAGGCCGTGGGTGCCGAAAGACATATCAGCGCAGGCATTTTAGAGCGAACAGCTTTTGAAACCATTTCAAAAGACGCCCGGCTTGACGCCAAACAAAACCCGTCCGAGAAACCAGCGTCCTGCTGCAACAAGGCACCGACCAGCTTATCAAGCGCGTTATGGCGACCAACATCTTCGCGGACCAGCTCAACGCGCCCGTCCTCACCTGCCCAGGCTGCTCCGTGTACCGAGCGGTTAAGCTTCTTAAGGGGCTGCAAGTTTTGAAAGTCTGAAATTGCAGCAGCAACTGTTTCAAAGTCGAGCTCGGCTTGAGCCGGTGCTATTTTTTTTGGCGTGGCAAACAATTCCTCCGCACCGCTAATGCCGCAAAGGCCACAGCTGCTACTGCCGACAATCTCACGGCGCTGTTTGCGTACGGTGAAACGTTCCAGCCGATCCGCTGACAGCGTAATCAGCAAATCAATGCCTTGTTTGCGTTCCTGAATTTCGATTTTCAGAATATCCGTAGCCTTGTCGATTATGCCTTCGCTAAAAGAAAAACCGTAAGCAAAATCCACTAAATCCAAGGGTGTTGCCAACATTATGGCATAGGTGTTTGTGTTAAATACCAGCGCTACCGGCACTTCTTCGGCCACATGCCAGGAAACAGCGTGGCTGTTTTGCCCCTCAACCAGCCGCGCATCTACTTTATGATCCGCTGGCCAATATTGGTAAGGCCTTTCGTCTTTTTCGGGCATTATTCTGCGGCTCCGGCCACCACAGTTTTTGGGGCTTCCCTCGAAGCCTGGGCATGCTTATTTTGCCACGCCGATTTATGATTTGCCGTTGTTACCTGAACCGCCGTCACTTTATATTCAGGGCATTCAGTTGCCCAGTCGCTCAGCTCTGTAGTGACCACATTGGTACCGGTTTCCGGGTGATGAAAAGTAGTGTAAACCACACCCGGTGTCATTCGGTCCGACAACATCGCCGACAGCGATGTTTCGCCTTTGCGTGATTTCACGCTTACCCAGTCACCGTCCCTTATGCCGCGCATCTCGGCGTCGGAAGGATGAATTTCAAGCACATCCTTTTCCATCCAAAGGTTATTGTCCGTACGCCTGGTTTGGGCACCAACATTATATTGGCTCAGAATACGCCCTGTTGTTAAAATCAACGGGAATTTTCGGTTGGTTTTTTCCAGCGTCGGCACATATTCGGTAACCACAAACAAACCTTTGCCGCGCACGAAATTATCCACATGCATTACGGGCGTGCCGTCAGGTGCCGCCTCATTGCAGGGCCACTGGATGCTGCCGCCTGTGTCCATACGTTCAAAGGATACACCGGCAAAAGTAGGTGTTAGTTCGGCTATTTCGTCCATAATATCTGCGGCGCTGCCATAGTCCATCGGGTAACCCATCGCATTCGACAGTGCCGCGGTTACCTGCCATTCATCCATCCCTGTTGCAGACGCCATAACCGGTCGAACCCGACCCAAACGGCGCTCTGCATTGATGAAGGTACCGTCCTTTTCAAGGAAGGATGTGCCTGGCAGGAACACATGGGCAAATCGCGCCGTTTCATTAAGAAACAGGTCTTGAACGATCACACAGTCCATATTGGTAAGGGCTTCTTCCACATGGCTAATGTTGGGATCGCTTTGGGCAACGTCTTCGCCCTGAACATAAATAGCCTTAAATGTATCCGCGCAGGCTTCGTCAAACATGTTTGGAATGCGCAGACCCGGTTCACCGTCCAGCGGCACACCCCAGCTTTTCTCAAAACTACTGCGTACTGCGGTGTCAGACACAGACCGGTAGCCTGCGAATTCATGGGGGAACGAGCCCATATCGCACGCGCCCTGCACATTATTTTGTCCGCGCATCGGGTTCACCCCCACGCCAGCGCGACCAATATTGCCAGTGAGCATCGCCAGGTTGGCCATCCCCATCACCATGGTCGAGCCCTGGCTGTGCTCAGTAACACCAAGCCCGTAATAAATGGCGCTATTGTTTGCCTTGGCGTAAATCCGCGCTGCCTTGCGGATCTCGCCTGCATCAATTGCAGCAATTTTCGCAACATTTTCAGGGCTGTTGACCGGGTCTAGAATGAATGCTCTCCACTCGTCAAAAGCACTCTCTTCACAGCGCGCACCTACGAAGGCTTCATCGGCCAACCCTTCAGCGAGTATGACATGCGCAAGGGCATTTATCACCGCGACATTGGTACCCGGCTTAAGCGCCAGATGGCTGGCTGCTTCCACATGGGGCGTGCGAACAAGATCGATCTTGCGGGGGTCGACAACAATCAGCTGCGCCCCAGCTCGCAGGCGTTTTTTCATCTGGCTGGCAAAAACGGGGTGAGCGTCCGTGGGATTAGACCCAATCACCAAAATAACATCCGCTTCCTCAACAGAATCGAAATCCTGGGTTCCTGCAGATGTACCAAATGTTTTATTGAGACCATAGCCGGTTGGCGAATGGCAAACCCGCGCGCATGTATCCACATTATTGTTGCCAAAAGCGGCCCGGATCAATTTCTGAACCAGCCAAACCTCTTCAATGGTGCAGCGCGACGATGTAATACCGCCAATAGATTTCCGGCCGTATTTTTCCTGTATTTTTTTCAACTTATCTGCGGAAAATTCGATGGCTTTCTGCCAGGAAACCTCCTGCCAGTCATCGGTAATTTTCTCGCGGATCATTGGTTTGGTAATACGGTCTTTGTGGTTGGCATAGCCATATGCAAAGCGGCCTTTCACGCAAGAGTGCCCATGATTTGCCTTGCCGTCTTTTGACGGCACCATTCGAACGAGCCTGTCGCCTTTCATTTCCGCCCGGAACGCACAGCCCACGCCGCAGTAGGCACATGTGGTTTCAACGGCCCTGTCGGGCTGGCCTTGGTTTATGATGCTGTTTTCAGTGAGGGTGGCTGTTGGGCATGCCTGTACGCAGGCCCCACACGATACGCATTCACTGGTGAAAAAGTCTTCCGTGCCGGTTGCAACCCGGGAGCCAAAACCACGGCCTTCAATGGTCAGCGCCAGCGTGCCCTGAACTTCGTCGCAGGCCCGAACACAGCGCGAGCAAACAATGCATTTGCTGGGGTCATAGGTGAAATAGGGAGTACTGGTGTCTTTTTGGTCCTGAAGATGGCCCTTGCCGCCGTAGCCGTATGGCGTGTCGGTTATACCCACACGTTCGGCCATGCTTTGCAGTTCGCAGTCACCGTCAGCAGCACAGGTGTCACAGTCCAGCGGGTGATCAGAGACATAGAGCTCCATCACTCCCCGCCTTAACTTCTTAAGCCTGTCGGTTTCCGTTGAGATCACCATGCCTTCTTCTGCCGGTGTCGTGCAGCTCGAGGGCGTGCCTCTGCGCCCTTCAATCTCCACCAGACACATGCGGCACGAGCCAAAAGCCTCAACGCTGTCGGTCGCACACAGTTTCGGAATGCTTATGCCCGCTACCTTGGCGGCGCGCATCAGCGAAGTGCCCTCAGGTACCTCAATCTTCACGCCGTCTATTTGCAGCGAAACATTAGTGTCAGCCTTTTTTTTGGGCGTACCAAAATCGCTTTCCTTGAGGCTGGTCATCTTACCGTCCTCCGCTTTCAGAGTTCTCACCCAGAAAATCTTCCGGGAAGTATTTCATTGCGCTTCTCACCGGCACGGGTGTCATTCCGCCCATGGCACACAAAGACCCGTCTTCCATAAGATCGCACAGGTCTTTAACCAGTAAAAGGTTTTTAGAGGTGTCTTTGTGCTCAATCACATGTGTCATTGTTTCGCTGCCCCGCACTGCACCAATACGGCAAGGCGTACATTTTCCGCAGCTTTCTTTGGCGCAAAAATCAAATGCATATTTCGCCTGAGCCGCCATATCTACCGTATCGTCAAACACTACAATACCGCCGTGGCCCACGCCCGCACCAATTTCCTGAAATGCTTCATAATCCATTTTTATATCAAGCATATTGCCGGGCAAATAAGCACCAAGTGGACCACCAACCTGCACCGCACGCACCGGCCTGCCGCTTCTGGTGCCACCGCCAATGTCGTGAACAAGTTCACCCAGGGTGATACCAAACGGCACTTCATAGAGCCCGCCACGCTTGATATTGCCCGCCAGCTGAAACGGCATGGTCCCTGTGGAGCGCCCGACACCTAAATTTTGGTACCACTGGCCGCCGTTTTTTAAAATGGCTGGGACCGAGCACAGAGAGATAACATTATGCACCAGCGTGGGTTTGCCGTGCAAACCCTCCAGCGCAGGAAGTGGTGGTTTAGCGCGCACCTGCCCGCGCTTGCCTTCCAGGCTTTCAAGCAGTGATGTCTCTTCGCCGCAAATATAAGCGCCAGCCCCGACAAACACCTCTATATCAAAAGGCTTACCCGCCCCCGCTGCATCTGCGCCCAATAGCCCGTCAGCGCGCGCGGCTTGCAGGGCCTGCGCCAGTATATGCTTTGCCACCGGGTATTCTGAGCGCAAATAGATAAAGCCCTTTGTTGCACCAACAGCAAGCCCGGCGATTATCATGCCTTCAATAAGCAAGAAGGGGTCGCCTTCCATGATCATCCGGTCTGCAAATGTGCCACTATCGCCCTCGTCCGCGTTACAGACGATGTATTTCTGGTTAGCAGCAGCTTCCCGGACAGTGTTCCACTTGATGCCAGCGGGGAAAGCCGCGCCGCCGCGGCCTCTTAGGCCAGAGGTCAATATTTCTTCGCACACGCTTTCAGGTGACAGCCCTTGGGCATTATTCAAACCAGCCAAGCCGCCATGCTTTTCATAATCAGCCAACGAAAGCGGATCAGCCACACCGCAACGGGCAAATGTTTCGCGCTGCTGGCCTTCAAAATACACTATTTCTTCTACACGCCCCAGAGCGGCCGGATGATCGTCAGAGAAATTCCCTTTTAGAAGCGACGAAACCATATTCGGCAAAACAGGACCAAATGCGCGCCTGCCATTTTCGTCTTCAATCTCAAGCATAGGCTCAAGCCAATGCATGCCCCTGCTACCTGTCCGTGTGAGTGTCACATCTTTGTCAGTAGACCTTGTCACACTTAGAATTTCAGCTGCAACGGCGTCTGCACCCACTGCAACCGCCGCGCTATCAAGCGGTAGAAAAAGCTTCAGCATCTAACCTGCCTCCTCTAACGCTTTGATCTCACTAGAAAAATTTTCCGCGTCCACGCGGCCGCGCAGCTCCCCGTTCACAGAAACAGCCGGTGCCACAGAACATAAACCAAGGCAAAAAACCGGTTCGACTGTCACAGATTCTGTCGCACTTGTGTCGCACGTCAAATCATCGGTCGGTAAGCCAATTTTAGAACGCAGTTTTTCCGTTATTTCGCGCGCACCCACCGCTTGACAAGCCTCTGCCTGGCAGACCTTGATCACATGCTTTCCGGGCGGAGACCCGCGGAAATCCTCATAAAAACTGATAACTCCCTTCACTTCAGCCTTGGTTATATTGAAGGTATCTGCCACCAGCGGAATGAGCGCCGGGTCGATATACCCATGCTGATATTGCAGCGCATGCAGCGCTTTCAGCAGCCCACCAGTGTCACACGTAAATGATTTTATCAGTGTTTCCGCGGCTTTTTTCATCGCAAAATCCTGTTTTGACATGCGGCGAGAAGCCTTGCTGGCCCTGCCTAACAAGCAATTTGCCCGCTCGGCGCGACAAGATCAAACGCTTTCTTGATTGTGTGACAAAAAGCCCTAAATTTGCGACATTTCTGCCAGTTCTGGTGGGTCTTCAACCGAAATATTAATGCCCAGCTCCTGGGCCATGGTTTTCAGTTCATAATCGGGCAGGTCAGCAGAGATTACAGTTACATCAAGACCACGCCAGGTATTGATCAGCTTACCCATCAATTCCTTGCCGTCGAAATGCTTTGCCAACGTCTTCAGCAAACCAGGCGGCAACTCAATATAGCCGTTTTTCAAGCACCCCAGCGCTTCGGGGGCCACCACCGCGTCACCAAACCGGTCGATCCAGACCGGGTGCCCTTTTGCCGCCAGCGCATTCAGAGCATCCCAATGCAAACCGCCCCGCTTGATCGGCGGCATCCCGCGCACCCTAAAGCCAACAGAGGTTGCGCTAACATTTTGTTCTAAAAGCATCATGTCCAGTTGTGTCGCGAATTCCTCCTGGATCATTGTTGAGCGACAAAGTTCATAAAAATCGGGCTTGTCCTGCTCAGCTTCCGCCTGTCTCGCCCGCAAACTGATCAGATCTTTCAGCTGCGCAATATCATGTTGGAGGGCCAAATCCGGATGGTCAGCCATGACCAGAATTTCGTCTGGCAATCTGATTTTGCCTTCCAGATTAATCTTGCCCTGCTGCAGGTTTGACAAGGATGTGGTAGCCACATTGTCGGTGACGAGCCGCGCGCTGGTTCTATATTGATATTTTTTAAGAGCCCCTTCAACCAGCCGCCGGTTATGGTCGATACCGTCGATCACTCCTGAAAGGGTGTGTAAGCCTTTGTCATCCTCGATCTCGCCAAGGAAAACACCACGCGAATGCCCTAATGCCTGCTGTAATTTTTCGCCCGGCATGTCGGTTTCGTCAATTCTTACGTTGGCGGACCGCGCCGCCAAAGCCGTTGGGTCCAGGTCCAGCTTTTCTGCGACCAGAGCCACTTCCCGCTCAAACGCGTCTTCGTCAAAATCCCCTTTGGTTATAAGGCCGTAGCTCGCCTCATCCAGCTTGCCGACCTTGCCGCCGATGGCTTTCGCCTGAAGCTCGCCTTCGATTTCGGCACGCGCAGACTTTTTTTCCTCGTCGCTAAGGGAGCTATCGTCCCTCAGACCTTCCACGCTCACCATGGTCAGGCCCATTTCGCCGTCGTAGGGGGAGCTTAAAAGACCTTCAACAAAGTTGAAAAAGCTATACATATCCGTTGGTGGCTGCGCGTCTTCTGCGACCGCATCGCCTTTACCGGGCTTGAAAAAATCGAGCCTACGCTCACCGTCTGGCAGCTCGTTCATTTTCATGTCAAAGTTAATGTAGCCGCCGGTTTTAACCCGTATCGGCACCCGCGGAAAAACTATGTTTTTAAAAAGTTCGCTCCGGCTTTCCAGCAAGCGATCAACCCGCCCATGGGCATCAGCCGGAAACAAAAAGCTGAGCGGCTGGCGAAAAAGATCGACATCATTCCACTGCATGATCGCCTTAAAACGATCATCCGCCCGGTCAATCAAGCTGCTTTTTACTAAATACAGGCTGAATTCGACGCTATCCACCGCTGCCTCTGATTGTGTTTAACGGAAATGGTACCATAGAAAACCATAGCATACAGGTGTTTAAATCTTGGTAAAACAATGGTTAAAATTTGAACGGCTATGCTGTTTTCTCAGCCGCATTTCACCTATTTATTTTTCTCTAAATCGGCACGAATTTTCGCGGCAATCACTTCCACCGCCGCCATCACCTCAGCTTTATCAAGCGTTAGCACTACACGGTCTTTCATCAACAGTTTGCCGTCAACAACGCTGGTGACCACATCGCTTGAATTGGCGGCGTAAACGAGATGCGAGACAATGTCGTAAAGCGGTGTCAGGCGCGGTTTATCAAGCTCAACCTGAATGAAATCCGCCTTCATACCCACTTCCAACGACCCTACCGTATCGGGGAACGACGCGGCAATGGCACCACCCTTCGTAGCCATATCCAGCGCGGCGATGGCTGGCACCACGGTAGGGTCCCCGCTCACGCCCTTGTGCAAAAGCGCGGCGAAACGCATTTCCGGCCACATATCCAAATCATTATTAGAGGCTGCCCCGTCGGTCCCGATACCAAGCTTAACCCCAGCTTCCAGCATCGCAGGAATGGGAGCGACACCCGCACCGGTTTTCATATTGGAGGTGGGGTTGTGAATAGCACCAACCTTCGATTTTGCCAGTTTTTCAATATCGCTTTCGCTGGGCCATACCATATGGGCGGCTATCGTTGCCTGGTCCAACATTCCGGCTTTGGCCATATGCTCCACGGGTGTTGCCCCGTATTTTTCCCGGATGGTTTTGGTTTCTGCCCGGTCTTCTGCCACATGGATCGAAACGGGCACATCCAGCTCTTTCGCGGCTGCGAAAGCTTGCGCAAGATGGTCTGGTGACACCGTATAAGGCGCGTGCGGCGCGAGCGCAGGCATAATGCGCGGATGCTTGTTTTTCCAGCGTTTGGCAAAATCGACGCCAGCGGCAAAACTGTCGTCCCAGCCATCAAACCCGGGGCTAGGGAAATCTATCATCGGCGTGCTTATAATTGCTCTCAGCCCGCATTTTTCCACCACACCTGCAATGGTGTCCGGATAGAAATACATATCTACAAAGCTGGTGGTGCCGCTTTCAATCATCTCGTAACAGGCCAAGGCGGTGCCCGCCTCAATCAACGCTTCATCTACATAGCGGCCTTCCATTGGGAAAATGTAATTCCGCAGCCATGTCATAAGCGCCAGATCGTCTGCCATGCCGCGAAACAAAACCATCGCTGAATGGGTATGACCATTTACAAAACCCGGCATAACCGCACGGTTCTCGCCAGAGATTATTTCATCCGCACGGTAGGTAGAGGTTATGGTTTCCGCGTCGCCCAGTGCAATGATCAAACCGTCTTTTACGGCTATGGCGCCGTCATGCAACACGGTTTTCTCTGCATCCATTGTTACAATATAGGCACCTGAGACAATCAGGTCTGCGTTCAGCTTTTCCATTTTGCTGTCATCTCCGGCAACTAGACTTGGACTATTCAAAAGTGAATACACCGCAAAAGCGGCGATTTTAAACATGTTCATTTTAGGCGATATCCCCACGGCATGCTGTCACATTCAAGCGACATATTTGTCAAATATTACAATGAGTTTCTCACAAATGACATTGATTTGTCGAACAGGTTTTGAGCCGAACTCAAGAAAGCCCGTTCAGGCTAGCATTGAAATCCGGCTTTTGTCATCTAGTTGAACTTATACAGGCACCTGTGTGAGGGAGGCGCGGCATAGAAGAGCTTAACGGCATTCAGGAAGCGGTTATAACCGTTGACCCATTTGTTCGGCGCATGCTTTCCGTTTCGCTTGGTTTCACCATGCTGAGTGTGGCGCTCGGCCTAAAAACATCTGACTTTCGCTTCGTCAAAACCCACCCTCGGGTGATTTTGATCGGCTCTTTGGCACAGCTGATTGCCCTGCCTCTCATGACGCTTGCTCTGGTGTTTCTGCTGCGCCCTGCGCCCGGCATAGCCTTGGGCATGCTTATTATCGCAACATGTCCTGGTGGCAACATTTCCAACCTGCTAACCCGCATAGCGCAGGGTGACACCGCCTATTCGGTGTCGCTTACGATGGTTTCCAGTGTTTTTGTCGGCATATTCCTACCTTTCTCAATCGTATTTTGGACCAGCCTTTATGGCCCCACGGCTGCCCTCCTCGATCAAATAGAAATCGACCGGGTAGAATTCATCACATCGACAACTATAATATTGTTGGGGCCACTGGCGGCGGGATTGCTCGCGGTCCACTATAGACCAAAACTGGCGCAGCGACTGAACAAGATTTTTTTGCCAATAGCCGTTGGCATCGTAGTGCTCTTGGTTTCCATTGGTATCTTTACAAATCTAGATTTGATCGGAAAGTATCTGACAAGCCTGTTTCCGCTGATAATAGGCTATAATGCAATCGCTTTTCTGTTGGGGTTTTTGATCGGCAAAATGCTCCTTCCTCCCAAAAAGGCGCGCGCGCTTACCTTTGAGGTTGGCATTCAAAATACCGGCCTGGGGCTGGTTATAGTGTTGGCACAATTTGGCGGCATTGGCAGTGCGGCGGTCGTGGTAGGAAGCTGGAGCATTTGGCATATGCTGGCGGGCCTTCTATTAGCAAACCTTTACCGCCTGTCAGACAAGCTGCTGATGTCAAAAGCTATGCCTGAAAATCTCTGAGTACCGATCATTCTTTTTGTTGGTCAGTCTCAACGTAGGGCTGGTCACGCTTCACATAGCCCAAAACCATGTCTACCGTTATTAATCCCAGCTGCGCAGAATCTTCGCTACCCGGATGACCGAGCAAAATATACCCCTCAAGAGGCTTTCCTTCCAGCCGCCTTAGTCGCTTTTTTGAATAGCCAACAAGCACATAGGGCCTGCCAAACGGCGTTTTGGCTTCAATGTCATTATTGATTAATATCCGGCCTTTTTTTGTCACCCGGATCATGTCGCCCGGCATGCCCCAAATCTGCTTCACGAGCGCATTGGGTCTTGTCTCATGTTCAAACAGCATGTGGTCGTAGCGGCGCGGACGCCCACAGGGCGGTGTATAAACACTTATTTTCTGTCCGTTCCAGAGGATACCCTGCATGGAATTACCACTGATTGTGGTTTGAATAACTTCGCAGGTATCGCTCTGTTGTCCGGCAATCAGCCACAATAGAGCCGCAAAAATGACCATCTAAAATCCCGTAAATTTTGGCCCAGCCAAAGCCACAAAAACGGCATACAGCAGACCTTTTCTAGTGCGTGATAGAATTTAGCCTTGCAACCTTATCATTTTCAACCAATGTGAGGAACGAATTAACGAAGGATAAATGCGTGTCACTTTTTCAGCTTTGCTTTGCGAGCCTAGTTTTGATTTCGGTTTTCACCACACCCAACGAAGCACAGAACGATAGTCCGGAACAAACCGGCGAAAATAACAGCTCGAACGTTATCCAGCTTGACGGACGTGGCGGCCTCCCTGTGCCGGAAAACTTGCAGGACCTGAAAACATTATCCCTTAATTTGTGGATAAAGTTTCGCGGGACCAGCCAGCAAGTATACCGCTTTGTAAACGAGGCCGCACAGTTTCACGCCTACACATATGTTTGCAAACGCCATGAACTAAATTTGTCCCATGGTCCAATCATCCAACTGGCGAACTATTATATTCAAGCCGCCATACCAGCTCATTATGAAGAAATTGAATTTGCACTTTTGGAGCCTCTTACCAAGCAGCAACAGCAAGATTTCTTTGATGATATGTCTGGTGACTTATACGCCTTTGAGTTTGGCTATAGAACCGCCGAGCAAACGCAAAAAATCACCAATAGCGGCGAAACCAAAAAGACCTATTGCGAAGGTGTCGAGAAAGAATTTAAGGACAGTTATATTGCTTTAAGGGCCACCGCGTTCAAACGGCTTAAGGAATATGATCGCCTTCCAAAGAGCAATTAACAGGAGCAGCGCTCCCATTTCGTTCTTCAGCACAACCATTGCAATCGCGGTCACAATTTTGTCGGCTTTTGCTGGCAAATGGCACGTAACCAGCTATACCAACTAACATATGGCAAAACTTAATGGCAGTGCGACAATTTGCGGCGGCGGCCCAAGTCCAAATATGCTAATAGGCAATTGGGAAGCGTCGCAAACGCTTGGAGAACAGTATGTCTTCACCTGAGAAGAAAGAGGAGTTTCCGCTCCGGGAAGCCCGCAGAATTGTGAAGGACCTTCACACACCTAACCCGGTTATCTATTGGTTCGACTTTCTGGTTTCGAACACAATTGGTTGGGCTTCGGTTATCCTAGCTGCACAAAGCCCTTTGTTTTCCTTTACCCAACTCGGCGCTATAGCTATCGCCACGGTGGCCTTGTTCCGCGCGGTATTGTTCATTCATGAACTTTCCCACATGAAACGTGGCACCTTTAAGTTTTTCAGGGTCATATGGAACCTCACTTGTGGGATCCCACTTCAGGTGCCGTCATTCACCTATGCTGGCGTGCATATTGACCACCACAAACCGCAGATCTATGGAACAAAAGAAGACGGAGAATATTTACCCATTGGTATCCAGCCGCCGTGGCAGTTGCTGTTGTTTATCGTGGCGTCCATCTTTCCGCCCTTCGTGTTAGCATTTCGTTTCATCGTACTGACACCGCTATCCTACCTGCACCCAAAATTAAGGGCGCTGGTATGGCGTCATGCTTCGTCGCTAACCGTCGACCTGATGTATGAGCGGCCCGAGAGCACCAAAAACAATGATCGCACCTGGCAATTGCAGGAGTTTGGCGCATTTTTGTTCGGCGCTGGCGCTGTGACTGCCTGGTATTTTGGCTATTTGCCTCTCGCCTATTTGGGCGTCTGGTATGTAACAACCGGATTGGTGCTATTGTTGAACACAGTGCGGACTTTTGTTGCCCATGCTTATAAAAACCCCGGCGACGAACGCATGACGCGGTCGCAGGAATTTTTCGATTCAATCGATGTGCCGGGCAACCGCTTTATCACATCCATGTGGGCCCCTGTTGGCCTACGGTTTCACGCCACACACCATTTGTTTCCTTCGATGCCGTATCACAACCTCGGCAAAGCGCGGCGCAAACTAATCGCGGAGCTTGAGGATAATGAGCCTTATTTGCGCTCGACGCGGGAAAACCTATTTGTGGCCTTGGCCCGTCTCATACGCGAAGCCAAAGACGCGCAGCGGGAAAACAAGGTCGCGACGACAAGGCAACCCGCCGAGGCACCCTAAGCCGCACCTGATACAGCGTCTGCTTGTTCTTCAAGCTCCACCAGCTTGGCTTTGGCCTGCGTTGCTTCTTGCTGTCGCTGCCAGAGGGCAAAATATGATCCGCCGCGAGCCAAAAGCTCGTCGTGGGTTCCGCGCTCAATAATTTCGCCCGCATCGAGCACCAATATTTCGTCGGCGCCTATAATTGTGGAAAGCCGGTGGGCAATGACGATCGTTGTTCGACCCTCAGCTATTTGATCCAGTGCGGCCTGTATTTCACGCTCGGTATGGCTATCGAGCGCCGAAGTCGCTTCATCCAAAAGCAAAATTGACGGGTTTTTCAATATGGTTCGTGCGATCGCCACGCGCTGTTTTTCGCCGCCGGAAAGCTTCAATCCCCGCTCACCAACCGCACTGGCATACCCTTCCGGCAAGCCGTCAACAAACTCGTGAATTTGTGCGAGACGCGCGGCCTCCTCCACTTCTGTGTCGGTCGCTGTAGGGCGCCCATAGCGAATATTATACCGGATATCATCGTTAAAGAGCACAGTATCCTGAGGCACAACACCGATATGTTCGCGTACGCTTTTTTGCGTCACAGACCGAACATTTTGTCCGTCAACAAGAACCTCGCCAGAGGCAATATCGTAAAAACGGAACAAAATGCGGGATATGGTTGATTTTCCGGCACCGCTGGCACCGACAATAGCTGTGGTGGTTCCCGCTGGCACCTTAAAGGAAATACCCTTCAAAATCGGCCTGTTTTCAGCATAGTGAAAATGAACGTCTTTAAATTCAACCGCCCCGCCCGCCGTTACCAGTGGCTTTGCATCTGGCGCATCGGCTATTTCCGCTTGCGTGGCAATTACCTCAAACATTTTTTCCATGTCGGTGAGCGACTGCTTGATCTCTCGGTATACAAACCCCAAAAAATTAAGCGGCATATAGACCTGAATTAAAAGCGAATTGACGAGCACAAATTCACCTATAGTGAACCGGCCGTCTGTCACCCCGATTGCGGCCATCCACAATACAATAACCAGGCCCAGCGAGATTATCGTCGCCTGCCCTATGTTCAACAGCGTTAGCGATAGTTGGCTGCGCACAGCAGCGCTTTCATAACTGGCCAGCGCCTTGTCATAGCGCTGGCTCTCATGGTCTTCATTGGTGAAATATTTCACAGTTTCGAAATTCAGTAGGCTATCAACGGCCTTGATGTTTGCCTTGGTATCCTGATCATTCATTTCCCGGCGGAACTTAAGGCGCCAGTCAGTGACGGCGACCGTAAAATAGATATAGCTTAAGAGGCAAACAAATGTGACAGCTGCGTAGGTAAAGCCAAACTTTACCCAGAAAATGCTGGATATCAGCCCGATTTCAAGAAGTGTTGGCAAAATATTGAAAAGCATGAAGCGCAACAGAAAATCGATGCCGCGGGTTCCTCGCTCAATAACACGGCTCAGGCCGCCGGTTTTGCGGTCCATATGAAACCGCAGGGAAAGGTTATGAAGGTGGCGGAAGGTATTGAGCGCGATAGACCGCAGGGCGTGTTGCCCCACTTTCACAAAAACTGCGTCGCGCAACTCGCCGACCAGCAAGGCCATCACCCGCGCCGTGCCGTAGCCTAAAATAAGGCCCACAGGCACCAGCGCGGCCACGGTCGCGCCTGAAACCGTTTTTCCGTTTACAAGAACATCAACGACGTCTTTGAATAAAAACGGGATATAAACACCAATCAATTTTGCAAAAACAAGAAAAGTGAGCGAAATAATCACTCGCAGCCTCAGGTCTGTGCGGCCTTTGGCCCAAAGATAGGGCGCCAGGCTTCTCACAGTGGCCCAGTGATTTACTTGCCCTGTCTCGTCATTTTCGTTGCCGTCGCGGGATGGCCGCATCAAATCAGCTCCTCAATTCAATAGAATTTGAGACTGCCTTCAACAGAACGGAAAGTATAGCGTCAAAAACACACCGGCCCGGATTAAATGTGTGTCAAAAGCTGGTGTTACAGATAGCCAGACAAAAGCGCGATGCCGGTTAAGCTGAATATCATAAGCAAAACCGTTTGGCCGACCATTGCGAAAAGCGGTCGGGGGCCGACAAGAAACAGCTCACCCAAGTTGGTTTTAACACCAAGAGCCGCTACGGCGGTTACAAGGCACCAGCGAGATGTTTCGGTTAGGCCTAGAACCATAACAGCCGGCACAAAACTGAAGCTGTTGGCAATAACAAACGCGATAAAGGCTATCAAAAACAGTGGCAGCAAAGGGGTTTTGGTGTCAGCGTCAGCGGCGCTCCGATCTTTCTTAAAGATAAGGCCAATCAGCAGCACGGTTGGCACCAAGCTGGCCACACGCATTAATTTAACAATCGCCGCTGTTTCACCTGACATATCAGAATATGCATAGCCAGCCCCTATAACCTGCGCGACATCATGGATGGTAGCTCCGAAAAATATGCCGGCATCCCGATCGCTTAGGCCGATATAATGCGCGAGTGGCGGATAGAGTATCATAGCGAGTGTACTGAGCGCCGTCACAGCCGCCACCACTAATATCGTATTGCGCTCACGACATTCCGTCCGCGGCAAAACGGCTGAAATCGCCAGCGCAGCCGAAGCCCCACATATAGCCACAGCACCCGCGGAAAGAACCGCCAATGCAGAAGGTAATTTAAGCGCGCGAGCCAATGCCCAGCCGAGCGAGATTGTAACTAGCACACCCGCGACAACAAGAAGCACCACTGGCGTTCCAAGGGCGGATAAATCACCCAATGTTAACTGCACACCAAGAAGAGCAACCCCAACCCGTAAAATCGATTTTGAGGCAAATGCAATGCCCGGTGCACATTTCTCATCCTTGGCCAGGAAATTAAACGCCATGCCCAACAGCAGGGCAAACAACATGGTAGGGCCACCATAGCTCGCTGCAACGAACTTCGACGCCATTGCAAGAACAAGCGCCAGCAAAAGGCCCGGAACAAGAAGCCACGTTTTATCCAATAGCTTCGAATTTATAGATGCACTCGGCGAAGGATTATCTTGGCTCATGAAAGGCAGGTCGCAATCAAAATTGAAAGGAAGCTATGAGGCCAGCATACTATCATAGCCCTAGCCAGCCTACTGATTTAACTTTGCGAAGTTAAGAAATTTAATAAAGCGCCGTACCGGAAGATTGATCTTTGGCGTGGGCTCTTACTGGTGGTTTCCGGCGATCGCGGTTTATAACCATGCGATCATGGAGCCTGGAAATTGCGTTGCTGCCAGTTTTTACAAACAAGAAGGGGAAGAGTCCGTGAAGCAAACAAGCCAAACTGCAAACCAACATTTCAGCGCCAAAAGAAAAAGCCTGCCCCATATGCTCCATATAGGTTTCGCCCACAGTTTCAGGGTGTTTTTTGAATAAATTACTAAGCACTGAAATTGTCTCCTATATTGGGCTTGGCTTACGGCAACATTATACGGACTGCATCTGAAATATGTTGGTTTATTTTCACCAATATTTCTATGCTTATAGTAATTATAAACTATTAAAATTTATTTAATTGGAAATTTAAGCCATTAAAACTTCATTAACTGTAACTTCAATTTAAACATCGTTATCCACTTATAACAGCTAGAGGAGGTTTCACCCCTAACAGGCCCAAGTTCAGCACAAAAAAATTGAACAAACCTGTCCAGACAGGCATAAACTGAGGGTTGTTCCAATAGCGAGTACTCCTACGCCAGATGATAAACCTCCAGAAAAACGTGTTTGCGAGACAAGCTATAGCGGCAGTCATTTTCTGGGTGCTTTTGGCGTTCATATTTTCGGCCACCTATCACCTCCAGGCCGTTCGTGCCGGCCAAACACCAGAGTACCTAAGTATACTCAAGTCATATTTTATAGTTTACGGATCAACGGCATTGTTGGCCCCTGCCGTTTTTGCGGTTGGCAGGCGACAAGCCGCATTGAAGCCACCATGGCTGCATCAAGCGCGCGTCATTCTTGTTACTGTAATCGTAATTTTCTCTGTTCACATTCTATATAGCATCGTAGCTATAGCACCCTATCAGGGCGTAACTGCCGCTGAATTTTTTAAGCGAACCTGGTTTGCAGGATGGGTCTGGGACCTTGTATTATTGGCCGCTGTTTTACTGGGTGGCTATGCTTTTGGATATTCCGAAAAAATACGTGACGCCAAAATCGCGCAGGCGGAACTTAAGGGCCAGCTAGCCACAATAGAAGCTGAGTTGGCGAATGAGCAAAGCAACCATTTGCGCCAACGTCTGGGTTCACATTTTGTATTGAACGCCCTAAGCAATATCATCGCCCTCGTACGCAAATCGGAAAACGAAAAAGCGATGGATGGTCTGTACTTATTGAGCGAAATACTGAGATCCATCGCCCATCAAAACGACGATAACCTTTGCACATTGGACCAGGAAATAACCTTCCTGAGCAAATATCTGGAGTTTCAGAAAATTCGCTATCCGGCACTCAAGGTTTCTTGGGCGATAGACACGAATACTCGGCAGGCCTTGCTCCCCGAGCATATTATACAGCCGCTTGCAGAAAATGCGTTCAAACACGGGATGGACAGCACAGGTTCCCTCAACCTTAAGATCGCTGCCAAACAAACAGCAAAAGGCGTTAGAATTGCCGTTAGCAACAGTTTTGGCACAAAGCCCAACCTTGAACGGCGCGGTGAAGGGCAAACCCTAACAGAGCTCCGGTTGCAGAAGCATTATGGTACCGATGCCAGCTTTTCCTGGTCCATAGATGATAAGTGTTATGATGCCTGTATAGACATCCCGCAACAAATGGGTGCGCAATGATCAGTGCCTTGGTCGTAGACGACGAAATTAACATCGCTGAAGATCTGACCTTCCAACTCAACGAAAGGACAGGCTGGCAAGCCGAATATTGCTGTGACCCAACCGCGGTTTCAGAATTCCTTCAGAAGCGCACGATAGATGTATGTTTCCTGGATATCGAGATGCCCGGACAAAACGGGTTTGATCTGGCTCGAACATTACAGGAAGACCATCCTGATATTATCATAATATTTGCCACAGCTTTTGCCGAACATGCCGCCAAAGCCTACCGGCTGCCTGCAACAGATTATCTTGTTAAGCCCATATTGCGCACTCTGTTGAACGAGGCCTGTGAGCGTGTAGAAACGCGAGTGGCGGAAACCCTAGGCTCGAAGAACAATGGCCTGGAAGCGGGCGCCCTATCCATTGCTGTAAAATCAATGGGCCGAACTGATTATGTGAAGATAGCAGAAATTATTCTCGGTCAGGCGGCCGGAAATTATGTCCGTCTGCAATGTCCTGAAAAGGAATACCTACATCGCTGTTCTTTCAACGAACTGAACAACCGTTTGAGTATGAACGGTTTTTTCAGGTGTCACCGTTCTTACTTTGTCAACCGCGCCAAGGTTGTGTCCTTCGTTAGAAATATGAATGACGGGGACGAGCTTTTGCTGGATAATGACATGCGTGTGCCCGTGAGCCAATCATACCGCAAGGCAGTTACTGCTTTGTTGGCGGGCGAGTGAGCTTAGAGACCCCCACCAAGCACCATCCTTTCCGGCGACACTCCAGATGGGCTTATCCCATTACCTTCATGGGAAGCGCATTAAACGAACTTGTCGAAAACTAAATTTCATACTTAGTCGACTAAGGGCCTAATTCTGTCACGGAGTTCAGGCAGTATCTCTTTGGAAAACCAAGGGTTTTTCTTCATCCAAATGTTGTTCCTCGGGCTGGGGTGCGGCAGCGGCAAAAGCCCACCGGCGGCATATTGCTGCCAACAGCGAACCGTTTCGGTGAGGTTTTTCTGAAGCGCTCTTCCCAGATGCCATTTGGCAGCATATTGCCCAATCACTAGCGTCAATTCGATATTTGGCATTGCGTCAAGAAGCGGTTGCCGCCATTTTGGCGCGCATTCTTTTCGGGGTGGCAGATCGCCTGACTTTCCAGTGCCGGGATAGCAAAATCCCACCGGCAATATGGCTATCTTTGCAGGATCATAAAATGTCCCACGAGAAACCCCCATCCAATCACGGAGGCGGTCGCCGCTGGCATCGTCAAAAGGTATACCAGTAGCATGGACCTTGCTGCCCGGCGCCTGCCCGGCGATCAGAATTCTGGCAGTTTGCGAAACTTGCAAAACCGGCCTTACACCATGCGGCAACTCCGGCGCACATAGGCTACAAGCCTTTGCCTTGGCAATCAAATTGTCAAACTGCGTCATTCATCATTTCCCCGGAACCCTCGCCCCGGGGCAGCATACACAAATAAACGGCCACGCCATTTCAAATAAATGTCAGATGTTAGCTTTGCTCTTCTTCGCCTGCACGTGGTACGGGCGCCATAATGGCCGACATAACAATGAGGGGGTTATCCTCACCGGCTGAATCCCAGAACAAGTCCGCTATTGCTTCAATATGGCCGTTAATTTTAGCCAACTGCGCGCTGTTGGGTGAACCAACCAGCCGGAAAATCCAAGCGTTTTTTCCTGGTCCAGTACTGGTGATCTGGCCACTACCAAGGCCGCGCGCAATA